>PDWI01000007.1_pt1 | contig 228504 bp, 204 predicted proteins | sample 1430891 | NCBI WGS metagenome assembly PDWI01 (sample SAMN01162508, study PRJNA174530) | Oral metagenome, whole genome shotgun sequencing project. | biome: Marine environment; feature: Marine mammal; material: Swab sample of the gingival sulcus; isolation source: swab sample of gingival sulcus... | reverse complement strand
CGTTGACATGGCTGCCCGGATTATTGCCGGTACCGCCCGGTCGATGGGTGTCCAGGTCGACGGTTTGTGAGTGCGACCTCGACACGACGTAACTCTCGGCGATGGGACCGGGGATCCCGCTGGATCACAATCGCCCCCGTAATCTGCTCGCCGATGACGAGTCGGCGTGATCAACTACTGGCAACAACCACGATGAAGGATTGCCCATGAAGCGCACTATCGCGTCACTCGTTGCTGTCGCCGCTCTGTCCCTTGCTGGCTGTGGCGGTTCGCAAGATGCTCCAGCGTCGTCCGACACGTCCAGTCAGCCTGCGTCGTCGGAGTCGTCTGCGTCCTCGGAGTCGTCTAGCGCGTCATCAAGCGAGTCGTCCGCAGCGCCGAGTGTCTCGGACGATCAAGCCGACTCCGCCGACTCACCGGACACCCTTGACGTCTACGAGCTGTTTGGAGGTACGGAGCTCGCCAGCTATCGGATGGTCATGGAGGTTTCGTCGGCCGACGGCAACCTCATGCGGGTCTCGGGCGAAGTGGTGGCCAATCCCGCTTCCTCTACGGGATATGACGCGCACCTGATCACCGAAGTGTCGGGCGGCCAGACCCTCGAGATCATGAGCATCGGCGAGGACTACTACGTGAAATCGCCGGCGCCGGTCGATGGGAAGACCTGGGTGAAGGGCCCGATCCCGCCTGGGGCGGACGATTCCGGCCTCAGCCCGGACAGGATCACCGAGATGCTAGGGTCTAACTCCTTGGTCAAGGTCGGTGAAGAGGGCGGGCTCGTCAAGTACGAGACCACGGGTGCCTACGTCTGGCTCGACGGTGATGGCAGGTTGGCCAAGATCGAGGCCGAGAACTCCTCCGCCAAAACGGCGGTGACCTTCAGCGACTGGAACGGCGACGTCACGATCACTCCGCCCCCGGCATCCGAGGTCTTCGAGCAGTAGCGGGTCCAGGAGCAGGCGTTGGCTCCGTGATCGCGTGCCCGCACCATGGCTCCCTACTTGCACGGGCCTCCGAAGCGGTGAGAGGCTCTGGCATTCATACCGAAAGGGTCTCCATCGATGGCTATCTCCTATGACGTCGGTCCTACCGACATCCCGCTCATCACGCACACTATCGGCGCCGCGCTCGATGAGACCGTGGCACGCTTCGGAGACCGGGAAGCGATGGTCGACTGCGCTGCCGAAGCGCGGTGGACATATGCCGAGCTCGGCCGGGATGTCGACGAACTAGCCCGCGGATTCCTCGGGATTGGGGTTGCCAAAGGTGACCGGGTCGGCATTTGGGCTCCGAACAGCGCCGAGTGGGTTCTCGTGCAGTTGGCCACGGCCAAGATCGGGGCGATCCTGGTCAACATCAACCCGGCATACCGCACTCATGAGTTGCACTATGTGCTGGACCAAGCCGGGATCTCCACTCTGGTAGCTGCGCCGTCGTTCAAGACCAGCGACTACGCGGCCATGATCGAGCAGGTCCGAGACGATGTGCCCAGCCTCACTCGGGTCATCCTCATCGGGCAGCAGAGCTGGAAGGACCTGCTGTCAGCGGCCTCGTCGGTCACCCAGGAGCACCTCAACGAGCTGGCCGCCGGCTTGGCGCCTGAGGACCCGATCAACATCCAATACACCTCGGGGACCACCGGATTCCCCAAGGGAGCCACGCTCAGCCACACGAACATCCTCAACAACGGTTTCTTCGTTGGCGAGATCTGTCGCTACAGCGAGGTCGACCGGGTCTGCATTCCGGTGCCCTTCTACCACTGCTTCGGCATGGTTCTGGGCAACCTCGCCGTCGTCACCCACGGTGCCTGCATAGTCATCCCGTCCCCCGGATTCGACCCCGCGTTGACCTTGCAGGCCGTGCGCGACGAGAAGTGCACCTCGCTCTACGGCGTGCCGACGATGTTCGTCGCCGAGTGGCAGCTCATCGAAGACGGTGGCTGGGATGTCTCTGTGTTGGAGACCGTGCGTACCGGGATCATGGCCGGCGCGCCGTGCCCAGCCGAGCTCATGCGCAAGTTCATCGCCGCCGGGATCGACGAGATGACGATCTGCTATGGCATGACCGAGACCTCGCCGGTCGCGACCCAGACCCGAACCGACGACTCGTTCGAGTTGAAGGTTGGCACGGTCGGCCGGGTCTGCCCGCACCTGGAGATCGGTGTCGTCGACCCGAGCACGGGTGACTTCGTCGAGCGTGGTCAGTCGGGTGAGTTCGTCACCAAGGGCTACTCGGTGATGCTCGGCTACTGGGATCAACCCGACATGACAGCTGAGGTAGTGGTCGACGGGTGGATGCACACCGGTGATCTTGCGGTTATGGATGAGACGGGCTACGTCCAGATCACCGGCCGGATCAAGGACATGGTGATCCGGGCCGGGGAGAACATCTACCCGCGCGAGATCGAGGAGTTCCTGACTACCCATCCGGACATCGTCGATGCCCAGGTCATCGGCGTTCCGGACGAGAAGTACGGCGAGGAACTCTGCGCCTGGATCCGGATGAGGCCCGGCGCCGAGCCGTTGGACGCTGACTCGGTGCGTGCCTTCGCGACCGGCAAGCTCGCGCACTACAAGATCCCCCGTTACGTCGAGGTCGTCGAAGACTTCCCGATGACGGTGACCGGCAAGGTGCGCAAGGTCGAGATGCGGGCACAGTGGGTGGCCCGGCAGGGCTGACTGTGAACCAGCCCTCATTGACGACACCGATGGGTCGCATACACACAAACGATTGACGATGGGTTGGGATTTCTCGCTTGTTGATATAGGTTAACTATCACAAGCTATCAATCAACTCAGCGAGGTGTCCCGCCCATGGCTCTCATCGGCTCCGAAATCAAGCCGTTCGCCGCAACCGCGTTCAAGAGCGGCGAGTTCGTCGACGTCAGCGATGCCGACCTCAAGGGCACGTGGTCGATCGTCTTCTTCTACCCGGCTGACTTCACCTTCGTGTGCCCGACCGAGCTGGGGGATCTGGCCGACCACTACGCCGAGCTCACCCAGCTGGGCGTCGAGGTCTTCTCGGTGTCCACCGACACGCACTTCGTGCACAAGGCCTGGCACGACGCTTCCGAGACGATCGGCAAGATCGACTACTACATGGTCGGCGACCCGAACGGCGAGATCACCCGCAACTTCAAGGTGATGCGCAAAGGCCAGGGCCTGGCCGACCGCGCGACCTTCGTCATCGACCCCGACGGCGTTATCCAGATCATGGAGGTCACCTGCGAAGGCGTCGGCCGCAACGCCACTGAGCTGCTGCGCAAGGTCAAGGCTGCCCAGTACGTGCGCAACCACCCGGGCGAGGTCTGCCCGGCCAAGTGGGAAGAGGGCGCCGATACGCTCGCCCCGGGCCTGGACCTGGTCGGCAAGATCTAGGACCACCGGGGTCCGGCTCTCTGAGCCCCCTCCGTAACCCTGTCGGCATTCACCAGGGTTACGAGAGCCTGATCCTCACCGACCGGTGCCCCGTCACCTCCCACAGGTCTCCCAAACGTCACGGCCGGTATGCCGGGTGGGCGTGCCCGCGCGCCCACGGCATACCGGCTCACGCCTTTCACCCCGCAACTCGTCTCATCACTCGTGTCCAGGAGTCGACCGTGCTCGACCAGAAGCTCACCGCCACCCTCAAGGCCTATCTGGAGCGGCTCACCGAACCGGTCGAGCTGATCGCCAGCCTCGACGACTCCCGGGCGGGAGCACAGACCCGCGAGCTGCTCGGCGAGATCGCCGCACTGTCGGATCTGGTGACTACTCGGGAGGCAAGCGAGGCCGAGGCGGACCCCCGGCGACCCTCGTTCGCGATCGCCAGACCCGGCACCGATGTCGCGGTGCGTTTCGCCGGGCTGCCGATGGGCCACGAATTCACCTCACTCGTGCTGGCGATCCTGCAGGTCGGTGGAGTCGCTCCGAAAGTCTCCGAGGAGTCGGCCGCCGCAGCCCGGGGCATTGAGGGCGAGCACCACTTCGAGACCTACATGTCGCTCACCTGCCAGAACTGCCCCGACGTGGTGCAGGCGCTCAACGCGATGAGTGTGCTCAACCCGCGCATTCACCACGTCGCCATCGAGGGTGGCGCTTATCAGGGTGAGATCGAGGACCGCAAGGTGCTGGCCGTCCCGACGGTCTATCGCAACGGCGAGCTCTTCGGGCACGGCCGGATGAGCTTCGACGAGATCGTCGCCAAGCTCGACGTCGGTGCCACCGCCCGGGAGGCCGAGCGGCTTGCTGCTCTGGAACCCTTCGACGTGCTCGTCGTCGGAGGTGGGCCGGCCGGTGCCGCTGCGGCGATCTACGCGGCCCGCAAAGGGATCCGCACCGGCATCGTCGCCGAACGTTTCGGTGGCCAGGTCATGGACACCATGGCGATCGAGAACTTCATCTCGGTGCCCCGCACCGAAGGGCCGAAGCTGGCCGCCTCGCTGGAGGAGCACGTGCGCTCCTACGACGTCGAGGTCATGGAGCGGCAACGGGCGACCGCCCTGCAGCCCGCCGAGCAGCCGGGCGGCTTGGCCGAGGTCCGGCTCGACAACGGCGCCATGCTGCGGGCCCGCAACGTCATCGTCGCCACCGGTGCCCGCTGGCGGCACATGGGGGTTCCCGGTGAAGCGGACTACCGCAACAAGGGCGTGACCTTCTGCCCGCACTGCGACGGGCCGCTCTTTGCCGGCAAGCGGGTCGCCGTCGTCGGTGGTGGGAACTCCGGGATCGAGGCAGCCATCGACCTGGCCGGGGTCGTCGGCCACGTCACCGTGCTGGAGTTCCTCGACGAACTGCGCGCCGATGCGGTGCTGCAACGCAAGCTGTATTCGCTGCCCAACGTCGAGGTGATCCTGTCGGCCAAGACCACCGAGGTCCGAGGCGACGGCGACCAGGTCACCGGCCTCGATGTCCAGGACCGTGCCAGTGGCCAGTCGCGGTCGGTCGACGTCGAGGGTGTCTTCGTGCAGATCGGTCTGTTGCCCAACACCGACTGGCTCGGCGATGCGGTCGAGCTCTCGGCGCGCGGCGAGGTCGTCATCGACGAGCATGGACAAACCTCTGCAGCTGGTGTGTTCGCCGCCGGTGATTGCACGACCGTGCCCTACAAACAGATCGTGATCAGCCTCGGTGCCGGTGCCGTCGCCGCCTTGGCAGCGTTCGATCGCCATATCCGCATCACGGCGCCCGACGAGGCAGCCGTCGAGAGGGCGGCGACGCAGGCAACCCCCGCCGTCACATCCGCCGGCCAGTGAGCCGGGCAACGCTGTGGTGAACCAGCCGTGAACCTACGCGACCTCGAATACCTTGCCGCCGTCGCCGACCACCGGCATTTCGGCAAGGCCGCCGAAGCCTGCTACGTCAGCCAGCCGACCTTGTCGACGCAGCTCAAGAAGCTCGAGGCCGAGCTCGGCGTCGAGCTGATCGAGCGGGCTCCTCGCCACGTGATGCTCACCCCGGCGGGTGAACGGGTGGTCGCCCGGGCCCGCGTGATCCTTGCCGAAGTGGATGCCATCCGCGGGATCGCCCGGCACGCCCAGGATCCACGGGCCGGCACGTTGCGCCTCGGCGCTTTCCCGACGATCGCGCCCTATCTACTGCCGCACGTCGTGCCGCAACTGCGCCGGGAGTTGCCGGCGCTGGAGCTGCTGCTCGCCGAGGAGAAGACCCCGATCCTGCTCGACCAGCTTCGTGCCGGGCGCCTCGACGCGGCCGTGCTCGCCCTTCCGGTCGACGACGACAGCGTGTATGCCGAGCCGCTGTTCCGGGAGGAGTTCGTGTTGGCCGTGCCGGCCGATCACCGATTGGCCGGTCAGGCAGGCGACGATCGAAAAGACCCGGTCGGTCTCGATGCGCTGGTCGGCGAGCGAGTGCTGCTGCTGGCCGACGGCCATTGTCTGCGCGACCAGGCCCTGGCTGTCTGTCACACGGCCGGGGTCGAAGAGCGTGACGGATTCCGGGCCACCAGTCTGGAGACTCTGCGTCACATGGTCGGTGCCGGTGCCGGCGTGACGCTGCTGCCGGTGTTGTCGGTGACCGACCCGGTGCCGCCGTCATCGTCGGTGGTGTTGCGGCAGTTCAACACGCCAGCTCCGCACCGCGACATCGCCTTGGTGTGGCGCCGCTCCAGTGTCTTCGGCGACCTGCTGCTGGAGGTGGCCCGGGTGCTTCGGCAGCTACCCGAGATCGACGGGCTCGCGCGGCTCTGACGCGAGTCTGTCGCCTTCTCGAACAGTCAGGCTGCCCCCAGCTTCACCGCCGCTCCTGCTGCGACAGTGACGACGCCGAAGGTGTCTCACCCCCACTCGAACAAGGCGCCTCACTTCGCAAGACCGGAAGCCGGACGGTCTCACTCATCGGTGGATCGGGCGTGAGTCAACGCGTCGATTTGGGTGCATTCGCCTCGGTCCCGTACTCTGAACGACGACCAATGACCGCCGGTTGTCGGACGGTGTCCCCACCATCCGATCGAAGGTCCCGACACGAGCGGGCGACCTGCGCAGGCCACGCAAGCGTGCGGCATCCGAGCTGGTATGCCGCGTCCCGCCCCGTGCGCCTCGCGCCGGGGCTTTTCTCGTGAACGGGCCCGGACCACCGGGGGCCCAACCACCGGAAGGAGGCCCGATGGCCACCGCTGCCAAGACAGCAGCCATCGCCGAGATCGCGGAGCAGTTCCGTAACTCGGGTGCGGCCGTGCTCACCGAGTACCGCGGTTTGTCCGTGAAGCAGCTCTCCGAGCTGCGCAACTCGATGCGTGCGCACGCCACCTACGCCGTGGTGAAGAACACCCTTACGCAGCGGGCTGCCGAGGAGGCCGGTGTCACGGCTTTCGACGGTCAGCTCACCGGTCCTTCGGCCATCGCCTTCGTCACCGGCGACCCGGTCGAGACGGCCAAGACACTGCGGGACTTCGCCAAGGCCAACCCCAGGCTCGTGATCAAGAGCGGTGTGCTCGATGGCAAGCCGCTGTCTGCGGACGATATCCGCAAGCTCGCCGACCTCGAGTCGCGTGAGGTCCTGCTGGCCAAGCTGGCCGGTGCGATGCAGGCCTCGTTGTCCCAGGCCGTCTACCTGTTCGCCGCGCCACTGTCGCAGGCTGCGCGCACGGTCGATGCGCTCCGGGCCAAGGTCGAGACCGAGGGGCCTGCGGCCCCGACGGCCCCGCAAGACAGCGCTCCGCAGGACGCGGCGCCACCCGAGGCCGCAGCTGTCGACGACACCCCGCAAGACAGCGTCCCGCAAGACGCCACCCCGCAGGATTCCGCACAGGACTCAAACGACGACGCCTGAGTGGCGACGTCACCACCAAGAAACTGCCACTCACGGCATACAGAGAAAGGATCGCCATCATGGCGAAGCTCAGCACCGACGAGCTGCTCGATGCATTCAAGGAAATGACCCTCATCGAGTTGTCCGAGTTCGTCTCGAAGTTCGAGGAGACCTTCGGGGTCACCGCCGCCGCACCGGTTGCCGTCGCGGCCGCCGGTGCCCCGGCTGCTGGTGGTGGCGGCGAGGCCGCTGCCGCTGAGGAGAAGGACGAGTTCGACGTCGTCCTCACCGCAGCCGGTGAGAAGAAGATCCAGGTCATCAAAGAGGTCCGCGCCCTGACGTCGCTCGGCCTCAAGGAGGCCAAAGATCTCGTCGACAGCGCCCCGAAGCCGGTCCTGGAGAAGGTCGACAAGGCTGCTGCCGACAAGGCCAAGGAGCAGCTCGAAGGCGCCGGCGCCACTGTCGAGCTCAAGTAAGTCGCTCCGGATACCCAGCTTTCGTCGATCCGGCGTCTTTTAACCGGCTGACGAGAGTCGCGGTCGGCTGCCACCGCAGCCGCACCGGATACGAACCCGGTCACCCTCCATCACGGGGAGGCCGGGTTCGTTGCGTGTGGCGAGCCTGCACAAGAACGCCGCCATGGCGGGGCTCATGTGCCCGATGTGAGGATCAGGTCGCGTGGTCGATGAGCCGGAGCCACGCATATTCGCCCAAGCTCGCGGACGCGGCACACCGGGGCTCTCGCGTCCCAACCTTAGGGCTGCCGCTGATTTGCTCGCGACAAGTCACGTAAGGCCGATCACGACAACGCCAATGCGACGCAGACAGCGATCGCGGCACTGATGCTCCTCACCGGATCGATCCGGTGGTTAATGACCACTGCATACCGGCCAGCGCGACGAGCAGGAGCAGGGTCATGGTTGCTCTGCTGACCTTGCCCACGCGGCCGACCGGGGAGTTCGGATGTGGCAAGGCCACCAACCCAGCCCGCGCGTGAGATCATGCCCATGTCGATGGAGAGGAACAGCCGTGTCGGACTACATCAAAGCCCTGGACAATGTCGGTGCCGTCTGTCATGCCGACCCGAACACCTTCGCGAAATTTGAAAAAATGGGTTTCACGCTGTATCCGCTGGGGCGCCAGGGCGTAAAGGTCGCCGGACTGTTCATCAAGGCCGGCACGGGATCGGTGGCCGCGCATTTCCGGGACGGCGGCTACTTCGAGATGATCTCCATCTACAGTCGACTCCTGCCGACCGGCGGCTACAAGAAACTCCTCGTCACGCAAGGTGAGCGACTGGTAAAGCTCACACTCGAGTTAACCGACGCGAAAAGAGAAACGCTGCGGGTGAAAGAGACCGGGCCGCTGGCCGGCTCTGTTTTCGGGCCCATGGAGTTCAGGCGCGTGTTCACATCCGCAACGCAGGGCAAGCAGGATGCCAGATTCTCGATCATGGGGTATCCCTTCCCGAAGGACTACCCCATCAACGTGTTGGGAACTGAGCATCTTACGCCGAGCGTCACGTGGCAGGACGACCTTCTCGACCATCCCAACGGAGCGCGCTTGCTCGCCAATGCCCTGGTTGCCGTCGATGACATCGAGGAAGCCGCCAGCACGTACGAGACCATCCTGACGCTACCCTTCGACAGAGAAGAGAACGACAAACGGGTCTGCCGTTTCAGCAACAACTCCAGATTGACGTTGGTTTCGAGATCCGGTCTCAAGAGTGAGTTCCCTGAGATCGACGCTGACTCGGATCCCTTCGTCGCCGCCGTCTACTTCGGCGTGTCGAGCCTCGATAGGGCCCGGGAGATACTTACCCGGAACGAAGTCCCATTCGAGTCACGTCACGATCAGCTGGTCGTGCCGCACACGTACGTCCTGAGCTCCACCTTCGTCTTCGAACAGGTCAGTGGCTGATCGGCAGATCGACGTCAGTGGTTCGGCATCCACTCGTGGGACCGACGCCGACCGGGCACGGTGAGTTGGCGATTGCTCAGATCCGGCGGGGCGGCCCGCGCGCGGTCATGCAGAGTCGATCCGCCGCGCCCGGACGTCCCAGCATCTTGACGCGGACTGGCTGTTGCCGCCATCCTCGGTATGTCGAATCGAGGCTGCGGGGGCGCGGTGCTAGGCGAGGCTGGCCGGCTGTAGGGGGTTGACTCGACTGGACACCCATGCCTGGTTTCGGTAGTCTCCTATTTTGCGCTGTTTCCGCCTGCCTCTCCAGACCCGTATGTCACGCGCAAGGTTGCGCCGAGCTTCACGGTGCCTGGATCCAGCCCTGCGGTGACGGCGCGCCGACCAGAACAGCACGCCGTGGAAGGACCCCCGTTGGCTGCCTCGCGCAACGCGTCCCAGACCCTCGCAAGCACGCAAGCACGCACGGCCTCCGGCCGGTTGAGCTTCGCCACGATCCACGAACCGCTGGAGGTCCCAGACCTGTTGGCGCTGCAGACCCAGAGTTTCGACTGGCTCTTGGGCAACGAGCAGTGGCAGGCCCGGGTGGCCGCAGCCAAAGCTGCCGGTCGCAGCGACGTGCCGGATCGCTCGGGCCTGGAGGAGATCTTCGACGAGATCTCCCCGATCGAAGACTTCTCCGGCGCGATGAGCCTGTCGTTCCGGGACCACCGCTTCGAGGAGACCCGCAAGAGCATCGAAGCGTGCAAGGAGCGCGACCAGACCTACGACGCGCCACTATTCGTCACAGCCGAGTTCATGAACACGAACACCGGTGAGATCAAGAGCCAGACGGTGTTCATGGGTGACTTCCCACTGATGACCGAGCGGGGCACCTTCATCATCAACGGCACCGAGCGGGTGGTCGTCTCCCAGCTCGTACGCTCGCCGGGCGCATACTTCGAGCGGTCTCCCGACAAGACGAGCGACAAAGACGTCTACACCGCCAAGATCATCCCGAGCCGCGGTGCGTGGCTCGAGTTCGAGATCGACAAGCGGGACATGGTCGGCGTGCGGGTCGACCGCAAGCGCAAGCAATCGGTGACTGTGCTGCTCAAAGCGCTCGGCTGGACCAATGACCAGATCCTCGAGACGTTCGGCGACTACGAGTCGATGCGCCAGACCTTGGAGAAGGACCACACCACCGGCCAAGACGACGCACTGCTGGACATCTACCGCAAGCTGCGCCCCGGCGAGCCGCCCACCAGGGAGGCCGCCCAGACCTTGCTGGACAACCTCTACTTCAACCCGAAGCGCTACGACTTGGCCAAGGTCGGCCGCTACAAGCTCAACAAGAAGCTCGGGGTGGATGCCCCGTTGGCGGCGTCAGTGCTGTCCATCGATGACGTGGTCGCCACTATCCGCTATCTCGTCGCACTACACGCCGGTGAAAACGCGATGCCGGGCCGGCGCAACGATGAGCCGGTCGATGTGCTCATCGAGACTGACGACATCGACCACTTCGGCAACCGACGTCTGCGCAGTGTCGGCGAGCTGATCCAGAACCAGGTCCGCACCGGGCTGTCCCGGATGGAGCGGGTCGTCCGGGAGCGGATGACCACTCAGGACGTCGAGGCGATCACACCGCAGACGCTGATCAACATCCGTCCGGTCGTCGCCTCCATCCGCGAGTTCTTCGGCACCAGCCAGCTCTCGCAGTTCATGGACCAGAACAACCCATTGGCCGGGCTCACCCACAAACGCAGGCTCTCGGCGCTGGGTCCGGGCGGTCTGTCCCGGGACCGGGCCGGCATGGAAGTGCGCGACGTGCACCCCAGCCACTACGGCCGGATGTGCCCGATCGAGACCCCGGAAGGACCGAATATCGGCCTGATCGGATCGTTGGCCTCCTACGGCCGGATCAACGCGTTCGGGTTCGTCGAGACGCCCTACCGCAAGGTTGTCGACGGCACGGTGACCGACGAGGTGCACTACCTTTCGGCTGACGAAGAGGATCTCTACGTCAAGGCCCAGGCCAACGCCGTGCTCAACGTCGACGGCTCGTTCGCCGAGGATCGGGTGCTGGTTCGCACCAAAGGCGGCGAGCTCGAATACGTTCGCGGCGCGGAAGTCGACTATATGGACGTCTCGGCCCGCCAGATGGTCTCGGCCGCGACCGCGCTCATCCCCTTCCTCGAGCACGACGACGCCAACCGCGCCCTCATGGGTTCGAACATGCAACGTCAGGCTGTTCCGCTGGTCAAGAGCGAAGCTCCGCTCGTGGGTACCGGCATGGAATACCGCGCCGCGATCGACTCAGGTGACGTCGTCGTCGCCGAGGCGGCGGGCGTGGTCACCGAGGTCAGTGCCGATCTGGTGACCGTCGCTCAGGACGACGGCATCAACCGCACCTACCGGTTCGCGAAGTTCGACCGATCCAATCAGGGCAACTGCTACAACCAGGTGGTCCGGGTCGACGAAGGGGAGCGGGTCGAATACGGCCAGCTCATCGCCGACGGCCCGGCGACCGAGGGCGGCGAAATGGCTCTCGGGCGCAACCTGCTCGTGGCGTTCATGCCGTGGGAAGGGCACAACTACGAGGACGCGATCGTCCTCTCGCAGCGATTGGTGCAGGACGATGTGCTGTCCTCGATCCATATCGAGGAGCACGAGGTCGATGCCCGCGACACCAAGCTCGGGCCCGAGGAGATCACCCGGGACATCCCCAACGTCGCCGAAGAAGTGCTCGCCGACCTCGACGAGCGAGGCATCATCCGCATCGGTGCCGAGGTCCGCGACGGCGACCTGCTGGTCGGCAAGGTCACCCCGAAGGGTGAGACCGAGCTGACTCCGGAGGAGCGGCTGCTGCGGGCGATCTTCGGTGAAAAGGCCCGCGAGGTCCGCGACACTTCGCTCAAGGTGCCGCACGGTGAGACCGGCACGGTGATCGGCGTCAAGGTCTTCGACAAGGACGACGGCGACGATCTGCCCCCCGGGGTCAACCAGTTGGTGCGGGTCTACGTGGCAAGCAAGCGCAAGATCACCGACGGCGACAAGCTCGCCGGTCGCCATGGCAACAAAGGCGTCATCTCCAAGATCCTGCCGATCGAGGACATGCCCTTCCTCGAGGACGGCACGCCGGTCGACGTGGTGCTCAATCCGCTCGGTGTCCCGGGCCGGATGAACATCGGTCAGATCCTCGAGCTGCATCTCGGGTGGGCGGCCAGCCGCGGCTGGCAGGTCACCGGCGCGCCCGAGTGGGCGGACGGCATACCGGAGCAGAACCTCGAGGCGCCGGCCGGCACCCGCGTCGCCAGCCCGGTCTTCGACGGGGCGCGCGAGGACGTGATCACCGGGTTGCTCGACCACAGCAACCCGAGTCGTGACGGAGTCCGCCTGGTCGATGGCTCCGGCAAGGCCCGGCTCTTCGACGGCCGCTCCGGCGAGCCGTTCCCCGAGCCGGTGGCTGTCGGGTTCATGTACATCCTTAAGTTGCACCACCTCGTCGACGACAAGATCCACGCCCGCTCGACCGGCCCGTACTCGATGATCACCCAGCAGCCGCTGGGCGGGAAGGCCCAGTTCGGTGGGCAGCGCTTCGGCGAGATGGAGGTCTGGGCGCTCGAGGCCTACGGCGCGGCATACACGCTGCAGGAGCTGTTGACGATCAAGTCCGACGACGTGCCGGGCCGGGTCAAGGTCTACGAGGCCATCGTCAAGGGCGAGAACATCCCCGACTCCGGTATCCCCGAATCGTTCAAGGTGTTGCTCAAGGAGATGCAGTCGTTGTGCCTCAACGTCGAGGTGCTCTCCTCCGACGGACAAGCCATCGAGATGCGCGAAGCCGACGAGGACGTCTTCCGGGCCGCCGAAGAGCTCGGTATCGACCTGTCACGCCGCGAGCCCGCGAGCGTCGACGAGGTCTAGCCATTCGTATGCCGCCAGCCGGCACATCACCCCAGCAAGACCCGATCTCGAACCACGAGAGTAGGTAGCACGCAGTGCTTGACGTCAACTTCTTCGATGAGCTCCGCATCGGCCTGGCCACGGCCGACGACATCCGCCAGTGGAGCCACGGCGAGGTCAAGAAACCGGAGACGATCAACTACCGCACCCTCAAGCCGGAGAAAGAGGGGCTGTTCTGCGAGCGTATCTTCGGTCCGACCCGGGACTGGGAGTGCTCGTGCGGCAAGTACAAGCGGGTGCGCTTCAAAGGCATCATCTGCGAACGCTGTGGTGTCGAGGTCACCCGGGCCAAGGTGCGTCGTGAGCGGATGGGCCACATCGAGCTTGCAGCTCCGGTCACCCACATCTGGTACTTCAAGGGGGTGCCCAGTCGGCTGGGTTACCTGCTCGACCTGGCCCCGAAAGACCTCGAGAAGGTCATCTACTTCGCGGCATACATGATCACCTCGGTCGATACCGAGCAGCGGCACGCCGACCTGCCCTCCCTGGAAGCGCAGATCCAGGTCGAGCGCAAGGAGCTGGAGAACCGCCGCGACGTCGACGTCGAGACACGGGCCAAGAAGCTCGAGGCCGACCTGGCCGAGCTGGAGGCCGAGTCGGCCAAAGCCGACGTCCGCCGCAAGGTCCGGGAGAGCGCCGAGCGGGAGATGAACTCGATCCGCCGTCGCTACGAGCAGCAGCTCGAGCGGCTCGAGCAGGTCTGGGACCGGTTCCGCAACCTCAAGGTGCAAGACCTCGAGGGTGACGAGATCCTCTACCGCGAGATGCGGGACCGCTTCGGCCTCTACTTCGAGGGCGGCATGGGTGCCGCCGCGATCCAGAAGCGGCTGGAGACCTTCGACCTCGACGCTGAGGCGCAGTCGCTGCGGGAGATCATCGCCACCGGCAAGGGCCAGCGCAAGACCCGCGCGCTCAAGCGCCTCAAGGTGGTCACCGCCTTCCAGACGACGACCAACAGCCCGACCGGGATGGTCCTGGACTGCGTGCCGGTGATCCCGCCGGACCTGCGGCCCATGGTGCAGCTCGACGGTGGCCGGTTCGCGACCTCCGACCTCAACGACCTTTACCGCCGGGTAATCAACCGGAACAACCGGCTCAAGAGGCTGCTCGATCTCGGCGCACCGGAGATCATCGTCAACAACGAGAAGCGGATGCTCCAGGAGGCCGTCGACAGCCTCTTCGACAACGGTCGACGGGGACGCCCGGTCACCGGGCCGGGCAATCGTCCGCTCAAGTCGCTGTCCGACATGCTCAAAGGCAAGCAGGGGCGGTTCCGCCAGAATCTGCTCGGCAAGCGGGTCGACTACTCCGGCCGGTCCGTCATCGTGGTCGGTCCGCAGCTGAAACTGCATCAGTGCGGACTGCCCAAGCAGATGGCGTTGGAGCTGTTCAAGCCGTTCGTGATGAAGCGTCTGGTCGACCTAGACCACGCACAGAACATCAAGTCGGCCAAGCGGATGGTCGAGCGGTCCCGGCCGGTCGTGTGGGACGTCCTCGAAGAGGTCATCACCGAGCACCCGGTGTTGCTCAACCGGGCACCCACGCTGCACCGCCTCGGCATCCAGGCCTTCGAGCCGCAGTTGGTCGAGGGCAAGGCGATCCAGATCCACCCACTCGTCTGCACTGCGTTCAACGCCGACTTCGACGGCGACCAGATGGCCGTGCACGTGCCGTTGTCGGCGGAGGCACAGGCCGAGGCGCGGATCCTCATGCTCTCGAGCAACAACATCCTCAAGCCGGCCGATGGCCGTCCGGTGACCATGCCCACCCAGGACATGATCATCGGTCTTTACCACCTGACCTCGGCGACCGACCCGGTGTATGCCGCCGGCGTCGAGGCAACGGACACCGCTGAGGTCGACGAGTCGACCCGGTTGCGCAGCTTTGCCAGCCCGGCCGAGGCTCGGATGGCCTTCGACGCCGGTGAGATCGGACTGGGCTCACTCGTGCGGATCCGGCTCACCGATGTCGTGCCGCCGGTCGGTATGCCGTTGCCGGAGGATGTCGACGCGGCGCAGGTCGGTCCGCAGGGGCAGGTCAGTGCGATCGCGATCGACACCACCCTGGGCCGGTCCTTGTTCAACGAGGCACTGCCGCTGGACTACCCGTTCGTCAACGAGCCGGTCGACAAGAAACGGTTGTCGACGATCGTCAACGACTTGGCCGAGCGGTATTCCAAAGTGCAGGTGGCGGCCAGCCTCGATGCGCTCAAGGAGGCCGGCTTCCACTGGGCGACCCGCTCGGGCACGACTGTCGCGATCAGCGACGTGATCACCCCGGGTCGCAAGAGCGAGATCATCGAGGAGTACGAAGCCCGGGCCGCCAAGGTGCAGACGCTCTATGACCGTGGGGCGATGACCGACAACGAACGGCGCGAGGATCTCATCGAGATCTGGAACGAGGCGAGCAACGAGGTCGCCAAGGAGATGGTGGCCAACACCCCGCCGACCAACACGATCTTCCGGATGGTCAACTCCGGAGCCCGCGGCAACTGGATGCAACTGCGTCAGATCGCCGGGATGAAGGGCCTGGTGTCCAACCCGAAGGGTGAGATCATCCCGCGCCCGATCCGAGCCAACTTCCGCGAGGGCCTGTCGGTGTTGGAGTTCTTCATCTCCACCCACGGCTCGCGCAAGGGGCTGGCCGACACCGCGTTGCGGACCGCCGACTCGGGCTACTTGACCCGGCGTCTGGTCGACGTGTCGCAGGACGTCATCATCCGCGAGGAAGACTGTGCGACCGAGCGTGGCCTGATGCTGCCGATCGCGGCCACCGACTCGCACGGCACCCGGATCGTGCACGACGACGTCGAGACCTCGGTCTACGCGCGGACGCTCGCCGAAGACGTCACCGACGCCGACGGCACCGTGCTGGCTGCGGCCGGCATCGACCTGGGCGACATCGTGATCGACCGGCTGTTCGCGGCCGGGATCGACCAGGTGCGGGTGCGGTCGGTGCTCACCTGCGACAGCCGGGTCGGCACCTGTGCCAAGTGCTACGGCCGGTCCCTGGCCACCGGCAAGCTGGTCGACGTCGGCGAGGCCGTCGGCATCATCGCCGCCCAGTCGATCGGTGAGCCCGGCACTCAGCTGACCATGCGGACCTTCCACATCGGTGGGGTGGCCGGTGACGACATCACCTTGGGCCTGCCCCGGGTCGTCGAGCTCTTCGAAGCACGCACCCCCAAGGGTGTCGCCCCGATCACCGAAGCCACCGGCCGGGTCCGGATCGAAGACACCGACAAGACCCGCCGGGTCGTCGTCGTGCCTGACGACGGCTCCGACGAGCACTTCCACCCGGTGAGCAAGCGGGCCCGCCTGCTGGTCGCCGATGGCGACCACACCGACGTGGGCACCCAACTGGTGCAGGGCTCGATCGACCCCAAGCAGGTGTTGCGGATCCTCGGCCCGCGCCAAGTGCAGATGCACCTGGTCGACGAGGTGCAGGGCGTCTACCGCCAGCAGGGTGTGTCGATCCACGACAAGCACATCGAGGTGATCGTGCGCCAGATGCTGCGCCGGGTAACCGTCATCGAGGCCGGCGAATCCAACCTCATCCCCGGTGATCTCGTCGAGCGAGGCACCTTCGAAGCCGAGAACCGCCGGGTGGTCAACGAGGGTGGTCGTCCGGCCTCCGGCCGACCCGAACTCATGGGCATCACCAAGGCGTCCCTGGCGACCGAGTCGTGGCTGTCGGCCGCTTCGTTCCAGGAGACCACCCGGGTGCTCACCCAAGCCGCCATGGAAGCCAAGAGCGACCCGCTGCGCGGGCTCAAGGAGAACGTCATCCTCGGCAAGCTCATCCCGGCCGGCACGGGCCTGTCCCGCTACCGCAGCATCGAAGTGGAGCCGACCGAAGAGGCCAAGGCAGCGATGTACTCGATGCCCAACTACGACGCCTACGACTACACCCACTTCGGAACCGGCACTGGCGAGGCAGTCCGTCTCGACGACCTCAACCTCGACGACTTCGGTCGTCTCTGATCGAGGTTAGCCGCCGAATTCCATTGGGACACAGGTCGACCCGTCAACTAACGACGGGTCGACCGGAGGGTGTGCTCTCGAGTGGCCGACCCCGGGTGACCCCAGACCGCACCCGTGGGGGAAGATAGCCCTGCCCGCAACGGCGAGCCCACATCACTACTCCATCCGGAAGGTTCGTTTCTCCATGACCACGCGCTACGTCTTCGACTTCTCCGAGGGCGACAAGGATCAAAAGGCACTGCTCGGCGGCAAAGGTGCCAACCTCGCCGAGATGGTCAAGATCGGGCTTCCCGTTCCGCCGGGCTTCACCATCACCACTGACGCTTGCCGGGCCTATCTCAAGACCGGGGCGACCCCGGTAGAGATGGCCGAGGAGGTCAGCACCCACTTGGCTGCCACGGAGCGCGCGATGGGCCGGTCTCTCGGCGATCCCTCGGATCCGCTACTGGTGTCGGTGCGTTCGGGTGCCATGTTCTCCATGCCCGGCATGATGGAGACCGTTCTCAACATCGGCCTCAACGACGAATCCGTCCAGGGACTGGCCGCCCAGTCCGGCAACAAACGCTTCGCCTGGGACTCCTACCGGCGCCTGGTGCAGATGTTCGGCAAGACCGTCCTCGACATCGACGGGGCGCAGTTCGAATCCCGGCTCGAGGCGATGAAGCATGCTCGCGGCGTCACGCAGGACATCGACCTGTCGGCCGTCGACTTGCAGGAGCTCGTCGCGCAGTTCAAAGAGGTCATCGAACGCGAGACCGGCCGCCCGTTCCCGCAAGAGCCGCGGGCCCAGCTCGATGCTGCCGTCGAGGCGGTCTTCCGCTCGTGGATGGGGGAGCGGGCCGTGCTCTACCGCCGTCAGGAGCGCATCTCGGCAGACCTCGGCACCGCGGTCAACGTGCAGACCATGGTCTTCGGCAACATGAGCGAGGACTCCGGCACCGGCGTGTGCTTCACCCGGGACCCGGGCACTGGCGAGAAAGGCGTCTACGGCGACTTCCTCATGAACGCCCAGGGGGAGGACGTCGTCGCCGGCATCCGCAACGCGCACCCGCTGCACGACCTCGAAGCCGAGGCGCCCGCGGCATACACACAATTGCTCGAGACGATGGCCCGGCTCGAAGCCCATTACCACGACCTCTGCGACATCGAGTTCACCATCGAGCGCGGCAAGCTCTGGATGCTGCAGACCCGTGTCGGCAAGCGCACGGCGGCCGCGGCCTTCAAGATCGCCTGCCAGCTCATCGACGAGGGCGTCATCGATGAGCGCGAAGCCCTCAGCCGGGTCACCGGCCAGCAGCTCTCGATGCTCATGTTCCCGCGATTCGACCGCTCCGGCGACGTCCAGGTGCTGACCACGGCGGTCGCCGCCAGCCCGGGTGCCGCCGTGGGTCGGATCGTGCTCAACTCCCCGGATGCCGCGGAGTGGGCCGCTCGCGGCGAACGGGTCATCCTCGTGCGCACCGAGACCAACCCCGATGACCTGGTCGGCATGATCGCATCCGAGGGCATTCTCACCAGCCGAGGCGGCAAGACCTCGCACGCGGCCGTCATCGCCCGTGGCATGGGCGCACCGTGTGTCTGCGGCGCCGAGGCCCTGGCCATCGACTTCGCCAAGAAACAAGTCACGGTCACCGGCGACAACCCGCTCGTGCTCAACGAAGGTGACCTGGTCTCGATCGACGGTGCCACCGGTGAAGTCTTCCACGGTGAGGTCCCGGTCATGGCCAGCCCCGTGGTCGACTACTTCGAGGGCAGAATCGGCCCCGAGTCCGACGAGCTGGTCGCGGCGGTGCACCGGCTGATGACGATCGCCGACGCGAACCGTCGCCTCGCCGTCCGGGCCAACTCCGACAACCCGGAAGACTCGGAACGCGCCGTGCGTTTCGGGGCCGAAGGCATCGGCCTATGCCGCACCGAGCACATGTTCCTCGGCGACCGCCGCGCGCTGGTGGAGAAGCTCATTCTCGCCGCGTCCACGGACGAGCGCGATGCCGCGCTTGAGGCACTGCGCCCGCTGCAGCAGGGTGACTTCGAGGGCATCTTCCGGGCGATGGATGGCAAGCCGGTCAATATCCGTCTGCTCGACCCGCCGTTGCACGAGTTCTTGCCCGATTTCACCGAACTCATGGTCAAGGTGTCCGTTGCCGACGCCAAGGGCGAGCCGGTCGACGAGAAGGACCGGGTCATGCTGGCTGCTGTCCAGCGGATGCACGAATCCAACCCGATGATCGGCCGGCGTGGCGTGCGGTTGGGGATCACCATCCCGGGGCTGTTCCAGATGCAGGTCCGGGCCATCCTTGACGCCTTCGTGGCCCACAAGGCCGCTGGTGGCACCGGCTCGGTCGAGATCATGGTGCCGCTGATCAGCACCTACCAAGAGCTCGAACTCGTCCGTCGGGATGCGCTGGCGATCGCCGAAGCGGCCGGCTTCGAGCCGGGACCGGGCCGGGAGGTGTCGATCGGCACGATGATCGAGCTGCCCCGAGCCGCGTTGACGGCGTTCCAGATCGCCGAGGTCGCCGACTTCTTCTCGTTCGGCACCAACGACCTCACCCAGACGACGTGGGGCTTCAGCCGCGACGACGCCGAAGGCGGGTTCTTCTCGAAGTATCTCGAGAAGGGCATCTTCCAGGTCAGCCCGTTCGAGATGATCGACCGCGAGGGTGTCGGGCGACTGGTCAAGTTGGCCGTGGACGAGGGCCGGGCCACCAAACCCAGCCTCAAGACCGGTGTGTGTGGTGAGCACGGCGGTGACCCCGATTCGGTGCACTTCTTCCACGAGGCCGGTGTCGACTACGTCTCCTGCTCGCCGTTCCGGGTGCCCGTCGCGCGCCTGGAGGCCGGACGGGCTGCCGTCGCCACCTGAGCGCACTCGGTGTCGACCTGAGCCCGGGTTTTCCTGGCGCAGCCGGTGCACAAGGCGCTCGACTGTGCACTATTCGCGCAACATGGCTGGGTCAGAGGGTGACTTGCCGCACGAGAGTGCACATGTGCGCGGCTGGCGCTGCATCCGGGTGGTCGCACCGAGCGGGATTCACGCCACGGACACCCGTTGGCGCGGTCGATTCTGATTTGTCCCGGTCAGCGTGAGCCGGTAGATTGTGCTGTCGTGCCCGGGCTCGCCCGGGCAATCGCGCATGCCAACATGAGCACGCCGACATCGCAGTCGTCGTCTCGCCCCGCTCTCACCGGGCAGCCAGGTCACGGAGCCATCCGGGTCAGGGAAGTGCAGGAGAGAGCAATCCGGCCCACGTCGAGGCGATTCACCCAAGTGCGGGTGGCCGCGTCGAAGACGTTGGTGCCGGCTGCGGCAGGTCACAACAGACCCTTACCGGGCACTGGGTGGCACCTGGACGTTCAGCCGGGCATGGGCCGGGACAGCCAAGGAGCCGATCCGCGTCGGCGGATCAGATCACATCGAGTAGTGACGGAGCAGCAGGTTGCCAACGATCAACCAACTGGTGCGCAAAGGCCGCGAGGACAAGGTCGGTAAGACCAAGACTCCCGCGCTGAAGGGCTCACCCCAGCGTCGCGGGGTGTGCACGCGCGTCTACACGACGACCCCGAAGAAGCCCAACTCGGCGTTGCGCAAGGTTGCGCGCGTCAAGCTGACCTCCCAGGTCGAGGTCACGGCATACATCCCCGGCGTTGGCCACAACCTGCAGGAGCACTCGATCGTGCTCGTGCGTGGTGGCCGAGTCAAGGACCTCCCCGGGGTGCGCTACAAGATCGTCCGGGGCACACTTGATGCCCAAGGCGTCCGTGACCGTAAGCAGGCCCGCTCCCGCTACGGCGCGAAGAAGGTGAAGGGCTGATGCCACGCAAAGGTCCAGCACCCAAGCGCCCGCTGGTCATCGACCCGGTCTATCAGAGCCCGTTGGTGACCCAATTGGTGAACAAGATCCTGCTCGACGGCAAGAAGTCGATCGCCGAACACATCGTCTACGGAGCCCTCGAAGGCTGCCGCGCCAAGACCGGAACTGATCCGGTTGTCACCCTCAAGCGTGCGCTGGACAACATCCGTCCGGCTGTCGAGGTCAAGAGCCGCCGCGTCGGTGGTGCCACCTATCAGGTGCCGGTCGAGGTCAAACCGGGCCGGTCCACCACCCTGGCCCTGCGGTGGCTGGTCGGCTATGCGCGGCAGCGGCGCGAGAAGACGATGACCGAGCGTCTGATGAACGAGTTGCTCGACGCGTCGAACGGTCTAGGTGCTGCCGTCAAGCGCCGCGAGGACACCCACAAGATGGCCGAATCCAACCGTGCCTTTGCGCATTACCGCTGGTGACTACGGCACCGAGTGTGTCAATCGGCGAGGTATGCCGCGTGCCCGCGGTCGCGGCATACCTAGCGTGACAGCCCATCACCGGCACTCACCGCGACCACTGCATCCACACGAGCTGAGACGAGAGAATTGACGTGGCACTCGATGTCCTCACCGACCTGAACCAGGTCCGCAACATCGGCATCATGGCCCACATCGACGCCGGCAAGACGACCACGACCGAACGCGTCCTCTTCTACACGGGGATCAACTACAAGATCGGCGAGGTCCACGACGGCGCGGCCACGATGGACTGGATGGAGCAGGAGCAGGAGCGCGGCATCACGATCACCTCGGCCGCGACCACCGCATTCTGGAAGAACCACCAGATCAACCTGATCGACACACCCGGGCACGTCGACTTCACCGTCGAGGTCGAGCGCAACTTGCGGGTGCTCGACGGAGCGGTGGCGGTCTTCGACGCCAAGGAGGGAGTCGAGCCGCAATCCGAGACCGTGTGGCGTCAGGCCGACAAGTACGGCGTGCCCCGGATCTGTTTCGTCAACAAGATGGACAAGCTCGGGGCCGATTTCTATTTCAGCGTCAAGACGATGATCGATCGTCTCGGTGCACACCCGCTCGTCCTGCAGCTGCCGATCGGCCAGGAGAGCGATTTCGTCGGTGTCGTCGATCTGCTCACGATGAAGGCCCTGACCTGGCGGGGCGAGACCGCCAAGGGCGAGGACTACGTTGTCGAGGACATCCCGGCCGACCTGCAGGAGCGGGCCGAGACCTACCGGCACGACCTCGTCGAACGGGTCGCCGAGAGTGACGACGCGTTGATGGAGAAATACCTCGAGGGCGAGGAACTGACCGTTGAGGAGCTCAAGGGGGCGATCCGCAGACTCACGATCGCCGGGGAGATCAACCCGGTGCTGTGCGGCACGGCCTTCAAGAACAAGGGCGTGCAGCCGATCCTCGATGCGGTCATCGACTTCTTGCCCAGCCCGCTGGACCTACCGGACGTCGAAGGGCTAAAGACAGGTGCAGATCCCGACGACGAGTCGGCCAAGCTGACTCGTGCGGCCGATACCAGCGAGCCGTTCGCCGCGCTTGCCTTCAAGGTCGCTGTGCACCCCTTCTTCGGCAAGCTCACCTACGTGCGGGTCTATTCCGGAGAAGTGCCCTCCGGTGCCCAGGTGGTCAACTCGACCAAGGGCAAGAAGGAACGCATCGGCAAGATCTTCCAGATGCACTCCAACAAGGAGAACCCGGTCAACAAGGCCTCCGCCGGCCATATCTACGCGGTCATCGGACTCAAGGACACGACGACCGGTGACACCCTGAGTGACCCGGCCAACCAGATCGTCCTCGAGTCGATGACCTTCCCCGACCCGGTCATCAGCGTTGCCATCGAGCCCAGGACCAAGGGCGACCAGGAGAAGCTCGGCACGGCCATCCAGAAGCTCGCCGAGGAAGACCCGACCTTCCAGGTCGAGCAGGACCAGGAGACCGGCCAGACCATCATCAAAGGGATGGGTGAGCTACACCTGGACATCCTCGTCGACCGGATGCGCCGGGAGTTCAAGGTCGAGGCCAACGTCGGCAAGCCCCAGGTGGCCTACCGAGAGACCATCCGCCGCCCGGTCGAGAAGTTCGACTACACCCACAAGAAGCAGACCGGTGGCTCAGGACAGTACGCAAAGGTCCAGATCACCTTCGAACCGCTGGAAATGGCCGAAGGCGAGCTCTACGAGTTCGTCAACGCCGTCACGGGTGGCCGCGTGCCACGGGAGTACATCCCGTCGGTGGACGCCGGTATCCAGGACGCCATGCAGTACGGCGTGCTGGCCGGCTACCCGTTGGTCGGCATCAAGGCCACTCTCGTCGACGGGGCGTCCCATGATGTCGACTCCTCGGAGATGGCGTTCAAGATCGCCGGGTCGATGGCGCTCAAGGAAGCACTGAGGAAGGCCGACCCGGTCCTGTTGGAACCAATCATGGCCGTCGAGGTGCGCACCCCTGAGGAGTACATGGGTGACGTCATCGGCGACATCAACTCCCGGCGTGGGCACGTCCAGGCCATGGAGGACGCCGCGGGCGCCAAGGTCATCCGGGCGCACGTGCCGTTGTCGGAGATGTTCGGCTACGTCGGTGACCTGCGGTCCAAGACCCAGGGGCGGGCCAACTACTCCATGCAGTTCGACTCGTATGCCGGCGTGCCCCGCACCGTCGCGGACGAGATCATCAAGAAGACTCGGGGTGAGTGAACGGGTTACACTCCCGTAGGCTTGCCATCAGACCCCGCAACCAAGCACGCGCCACGTCCTGCCCGTAGGTCGCCGGCGTATTACCAGGAATAGTCCTAGGAGGACGAGAAAGTGGCGAAGGCAAAGTTCGAGCGGACCAAGCCGCACGTCAACATCGGCACCATTGGTCACATCGACCACGGCAAGACGACGCTGACGGCAGCTATCACCAAGGTTCTGCACGACAAATACCCCGACCTGAACCCCTTCACGCCGTTCGACCAGATCGACAAGGCCCCCGAAGAGCGTCAGCGCGGTATCACGATTTCGATTGCACACGTCGAGTACCAGACCGAGGCGCGGCACTACGCCCACGTCGACTGTCCTGGTCACGCCGACTACATCAAGAACATGATCACCGGTGCGGCGCAGATGGACGGCGCGATCCTGGTCGTGGCGGCCACCGACGGTCCGATGCCGCAGACCAAGGAGCACGTGTTGCTGGCCCGTCAGGTCGGCGTGCCCTACATCGTCGTGGCGCTCAACAAGACCGACATGGTCGATGACGAGGAGATCCTCGAGCTGGTCGAGATGGAGGTCCGCGAGCTGCTGTCCTCCTACGACTTCCCGGGTGACGACCTGCCGGTCGTGCGGGTCTCGGCGCTGAAGGCGCTCGAGGGCGATGAGGAATGGAGCAAGAGCATCACCGAGCTCATGGATGCTGTCGACTCCTACATCCCCGAGCCCGAGCGGGCCACCGACAAGCCCTTCCTCATGCCGATCGAAGACGTCTTCACGATCACCGGTCGTGGCACCGTCGTCACCGGCCGGGTCGAGCGCGGCGTCCTCAAGGTCAACGAGGAGGTCGAGATCGTCGGCATCCAGGAGAAGTCGACCAAGACGACCGTCACCGGCGTCGAGATGTTCCGCAAGCTGCTCGACGAGGCTCGTGCAGGTGAGAACGTCGGCCTGCTGCTGCGTGGTATCAAGCGCGAAGAGGTCGAGCGTGGCCAGGTCGTCATCAAGCCCGGCTCGATGACCCCGCACACCGAATTCGAGGGACAGGTCTACATCCTGTCCAAGGACGAGGGCGGTCGGCACACGCCGTTCTACGACAACTACCGCCCGCAGTTCTACTTCCGCACCACCGATGTCACCGGTGTCGTGAAGCTGCCCGAGGGCACCGAGATGGTCATGCCCGGTGACAACACCGAAATGTCCGTCACTCTCATCCAGCCGATCGCCATGGACGACGGCCAGCCCTTCTCGATCCGTGAAGGTGGCCGGACCGTCGGCTCCGGCCGGGTCACCAAGGTCACCAAGTAGCAGCCAGCACCCTACAAACCCCGTGGAGCCCCAGCCATCCGGCTGGGGCTCCACGCATGTTCACAGACCAGCTGGGTTTCAGCCCATCGGTGAGGCGATGCCGATCAGGACTCCATGGGGGTCACGCACGTAGGACACCGTTTGTCCCCAGTCGGTTTCGTGAGGGGCGGCGACCGGCTCGGCGCCTGCAGCTACCGCGCGCGAAAACGCCTCGGCCACCTGGGGGTCGGTCAAGGTGAGTTCGACGCCAGGTGGCGGGTCCGACTTCCGGAGCGGGGTGTAGGGGACGGGGACGGCGGACTCGCCGAGGCGGTGGCTCGCGAACGCCAGCGCGGTTTCGCCGGTCGTCATCTGTGCATAGTCCCCAGACTCGTGGATGAACCCTCGCACGATCCCGAACGCTCGCTCGTAGAAACCCACTGCAGCTTCGACATCGGGGACGTAGATGATCACGTAACCGAGTTGCATACTCTCTCCTGCGTCTGTTGTCGGTCGGAACCCGGCATAGCGTGCTACGGCGTCCCCGGCTCGGTCTTGGAAGAATCGGACGTCGTCAACGCCACCAATCGTCGCGGTGACAGCCCGGTCAGATCCATGATTTCCGCAGAAGCGTGCGCCTGGTCGTAGTACCCGGCTGCGATCGAGCGCTGGGCGAGCGATAGGTGCGAGTCGAGTTCCCAGAAGCGGCGCAGTCGCAGATGCCGGTAGAGCTGCTTGGGTGAGAGCCCGGTTGCTCTGAGAGTCCACCGCCCGAGTTGACGTTCCGACGCGTTGAGATCCGCCGCGACGGCGGGGATCCGCACCTTCGGCTGGTCGAGCAGATGCAGCGCTGCGGCGAGCCGGTCGTCCCGTTCGGCGCGAATGGCCCCCTCGGCTACTGCTCGGCACAACAGCGCGCGTCGATCCGGGACGTCGCTGCTCCATCCGGACCAGGACGGATCGACCTCGACCGAGACTACGTCCGGTGCGAACCGAATACCCACCGCGCACTGGCCTGCGTCAAGCGTGGTGTTGATCGGCTGGACCGTGCGGGCAAAAGGAACGGGTCGCTCGCCCGATAGCCAAACCACGTCACAGGACAGGTCGGGCACCGTGTACACGGCCTGGTTGTGCCGTGGGATCAGTCGCCAAACTGTCGAGTCCCCGAACGCGATGTCGACTCCGTCAAGCCCGTCAGGCGCACGGAGGGTGGCTGCGGCGCGCACCCGACCATTCTGCCCGGATGCCAGCCACCGCTGGCTCTTTTTCGGCGGCAGCTCGGGCAGATGATGGGTCGGCACGTGGTTGGATGAGTCAACCCGAATCCACCGATGGGCGAGTGGGGTGAACTCGTCGTGACGTGAGAATGCCCTTGCGGGGCGGGAGGATCGGTGTTGTCAACGCAATGATCCGACCGCGACGCGAAGGTCATCTCGTCGATGCGACTCTCTCATCCTCTTGGCCGGACGTAGATCGAGGTCGATGATCCCAGTCTGGTGTCCTTGGCCGAGATGGCCGCGGGCGCGAAACGGCTGGTCGCCGACGCGGTCACGACCACTCGCCGTCTGGATGCTCTTACTGGTGGTCGGTTTCGTGCAGGTCACTACACGGTCGGCCCAGGCACGTCGGAGGTTGAGGCCACGGTGGCGGTCGTCGGCAGTCATCCGTTGGTTTGCTGCGTTTCGGTGCTGTTTCGCAGGTCGGAGCGCCACGTGTAGTAGGTTCGGCCGCCGATAGCGCCTGCGCAGCTACCATTCCCGGCCGAACCTGCTACATGCGGGGCGGGACCCGCCGTCTGGCGACGGTTTCGTGCAGGTCACCACACGGTCGGCCCAGGAACGCCGGCGGATTCGGGGTCAACGGGTGGATTTGAGACCATGCCGGTAGCTGTGGCAGACTGCTCCGGTTGCTTGACGCGCGGCCACGTGCTCCGGGTGGAACCGGGGTTGGGGCCGCCGGCCCGTTGACGGTCGTTTTCGCCGGCTAGGGCAAGCGCAAGCTACGGCTCCGGCCGGATCGACGACACCCACCGCATGGTGGCTCCTTTCGAGGATGCCATCACACAGGTGTGGAGGACGGGCAACACACCCGACCTCGGGGGTCGGAGGTCCCGGGGCTCACGGCAGGTGTTGGCGAGAGAAACGGAACCTTCGATGGCCGGACAAAAGATCCGCATTCGGCTCAAGTCGTATGACCACGAGGTCATCGACAGCTCGGCGCGCAAGATCGTCGACACGGTGACCCGCGCGGGCGCGACGGTCGTCGGGCCGGTGCCGCTGCCGACCGAGAAGAACGTCTTCGTCGTAATCCGTTCGCCGCACAAGTACAAAGACTCGCGCGAACACTTCGAGATGCGAACTCACAAGCGCCTCATCGACATCATCGACCCGACGCCCAAGGCGGTCGACTCGCTCATGCGGCTGGACCTGCCCGCAGATGTCAACATCGAAATTAAGCTCTGAATCGGAAGCCGCTGCCGTCATGTCTACCAATCGCACCGTCAAGGGCGTGCTGGGCACCAAGCTCGGCATGACCCAGGTCTGGGACGCCGACAACCGGCTGATCCCCGTCACCGTCGTTCACGTTGGCCGCAATGTCGTGACCCAGGTCCGCGGCGATGCCGACAAATACGCCGCCGTTCAGCTCGGGTACGGCGAGATCGACCCGCGCAAGGTCAACAAACCACTGAAGGGCCATTTCGCCAAAGCAGGGGTGACCCCGCGTCGGCACTTGGCCGAGCTGCGTACCGCTGATGCCGCTGAGTATTCGCTGGGTCAGGAGCTGACCGCAGAGGTCTTCGAAGCCGGTCAGGCGGTCGACGCCACCGGCACAACCAAGGGCAAGGGATTCGCCGGCGTCATGAAGCGTCACGGCTTCTCCGGTGTCGGTGCCTCGCACGGCGCCCACCGCAACCACCGCAAGCCTGGCTCGATCGGTGCTTGCGCTACGCCGGCCCGGGTGTTCAAAGGACAGCGGATGGCCGGCCGGATGGGTGGTGTCCGCCAGACCGTGCTCAACCTGACCGTGCAGAGCGTCGACGCCGAGCGTGGCCTGCTGCTGCTCAGGGGTGCTGTTCCCGGTCCGCGCGGTGGCGTCGTGCTCGTCAAGACCGCGGCGAAGGAGGCCTGACCATGGCTGCCACGAAGACCCTTAAGGTCGACCTGCCCGCCGAGATCTTCGACGTTCAGGTCAACGTCCCGCTGATCCATCAAGTCGTCGCCGCCCAGTTGGCCGCAGCCCGCCGGGGCACGCATGCGACCAAGACTCGTGGCATGGTCGCCGGCGGTGGCCGCAAGCCCTACCGGCAGAAAGGCACCGGCCGCGCTCGTCAGGGTTCGGTCCGGGCTCCACAGTTCACCGGCGGTGGCACCGTTCACGGGCCCCACCCACGTGACTATGCCCAGCGCACCCCGAAGAAGATGAAGGCTGCCGCCTTGCGTGGTGCCCTCTCCGACCGGGCGCGCAATGGGCGGGTGCACGTCGTCGAGTCGATCGTCTCAGGAAACACCCCGTCGACCTCCAGTGCCGCCACAGTGCTGGGCGGGCTGACCGACCGGACCAAGTTCCTTGTCGTTCTCGAGCGTGGCGACCAGGTCGGGCTGCTGAGCGTCCGTAACCTCGCGTCGGCACACGTGCTGGTCGTCGACCAACTCAACACCTACGACGTGCTCTGTGCCGACGACATCGTCTTCACGAAGGCGGCGTTCGAGGCTTTCACCGGCGGCGCGACGCAGGCGGCGAAGACCGACGATACCGCTGGCCCGGGTGCAGATCAGCAGCCGAGCCAGGCCGAGCCGGCCGAGGCGTCCGACAGCGCTGCCGCCGACAAGGCTGCCGCAGCCGCGGACGACGCAGCCGGCACTGCCGGCGACGAGGAGGAGACCAAGTGAGCATTCACGAGAAGAACCCGCGCGACATCCTGATCGCGCCGGTGGTCTCCGAGAAGTCCTACAGCCTGCTTGACGAAGGCAAGTACACGTTCGTCGTCGACCCGCGCGCCAACAAGACCGAGATCAAGATCGCCGTCGAAGAGATCTTCGACGTCAAGGTCGATTCGGTCCACACGATGCGCCGCCAAGGCAAGGCCCGCCGCACGCGTTTCGGCTTCGGCAAGCGCAAGGACACCAAGCGGGCGATCGTCACGCTCCGCGAGGGCAGCATCGACATCTTCGGCAGCGTCTCCTGACGCCGGGCAGCATCTGAAGGACACACCATGGGTATCCGAAAGTACAAGCCGACCACCCCGGGCCGCCGCGGCTCGTCGGCCGCCGACTTCGTCGAGGTGACTCGTTCGACTCCCGAGAAGTCACTGGTGCGCCCGCTCTCCAAGACCGGCGGTCGCAACAACTCGGGCCGGATCACGACCCGGCACATCGGCGGCGGGCACAAGCGTGCCTACCGGGTCATCGACTTCCGCCGTCACGACAAGGACGGTGTGCCTGCCAAGGTCGCGCACATCGAATACGATCCGAACCGCACCGCCCGGATCGCGTTGCTGCACTATGCCGATGGTGAGAAGCGCTACATCTTGGCTCCGAACAAGCTCAAGCAGGGCGACCGGATCGAGAACGGCCCGTCGGCTGACATCAAGCCGGGTAATTCGTTGCCACTGCGCAACATCCCGACCGGCACCGTGGTGCACGCTATTGAGTTGCGTCCAGGCGGTGGGGCCAAGATCGCCCGCTCGGCCGGCGCCCGAGTGCAGCTGGTCGCCAAGGACGGGCCTTACGCCCAGCTGCGGATGCCGTCCGGCGAAATCCGGAACGTCGACGCACGCTGTCGAGCCACGATCGGTGAGGTCGGCAATGCCGAGCAGAACAACATCAACTGGGGCAAGGCCGGACGGATGCGCTGGAAAGGCAAGCGTCCGACGGTCCGTGGTGTCGCGATGAACCCGATCGACCACCCGCACGGTGGTGGTGAAGGCAAGACCTCGGGTGGACGTCACCCGGTAAGCCCATGGGGGCAACAAGAAGGCCGAACCCGTAAGGCCCACAAGGAAAGCGACAAACTCATCGTGCGTCGCCGGCGGACCGGCAAGAAGCGCTGACCGGAAGATCAGGGACGACAACCATGCCTCGTAGCCTCAAGAAGGGCCCCTTCATCGACGACCACCTGCAAAAGAAGGTGGACGCCCAGAACGAAGCGGGCACGAAGAACGTCATCAAGACCTGGTCGCGTCGCTCGGTGATCAGCCCCGACATGCTCGGGCACACCTTCGCCGTGCATGACGGACGCAAGCACGTGCCGGTGTTCGTCACCGAATCGATGGTCGGGCACAAGCTCGGCGAGTTCGCCCCGACGCGCACCTTCAAAGGTCACGTCAAGGACGACAAGAAGGGTCGTCGTCGGTGATGGCCACCACAGAGAAAGAGCAGACCATGTCTGAGCCGGTCGTCGAGGCCCGCGCCGTGGCCCGCCACGTGCGGATCACTCCGATGAAGGCCCGTCGAGTCGTCGACCTCATCCGTGGCAAGAACGCCAGCGACGCAGTTGCTACGCTCCAGTTCGCCCAGCACGCCGCCGCCGAGCCGGTGCGCAAGGTGCTGGAAAGTGCGATGGCCAACGCGCAGGTGCGTGCTGACATGGAATCGGTGCCGTTCGACGCTCGGGCGTTGACGGTGTCCGCGGCATACGTCGACGAAGGTCCGACCATGAAGCGTTTCCGCCCGCGTGCCCAGGGTCGCGCGTCCCGGATCAACAAGCGCACCAGCCATATCACGATCGTTGTGAGCCAGCCTGAGCTCAGCTCGGCCCGCTCCGGCAGGAAGGGAGCCCGCTGATGGGTCAGAAGGTCAACCCGCACGGCTTCCGGCTGGGCATCACCACGGAGCACAAGAGCCGTTGGTTCGCCGACTCGACGAAACCTGGCCAGCGCTATCGCGACTATGTCAAGGAAGACGTCGAGATCCGCCGACTCATGGAGTCGGGGATGGAGCGCGCCGGCATCTCCCGGGTTGAGGTCGAGCGCACCCGCGACCGGGTGCGTGTCGACATCCACACCGCGCGCCCGGGCATCGTCATCGGCCGCCGCGGCGCCGAGGCGGACCGGATCCGGGGCGAGCTGGAGAAGCTCACCGGTAAGCAGGTGCAGCTGAACATCCTCGAGGTCAAGAACCCTGAGATCGACGCTCAGTTAGTTGCCCAAGGCATCGCTGAGCAACTCTCGGCTCGGGTGTCCTTCAGGCGCGCCATGCGCAAAGGGATGCAGACTGCTCTCCGGGCTGGCGCCAAGGGCATCCGGGTGCAGTGCTCGGGCCGGCTCGCCGGTGCCGAGATGAGCCGCTCGGAGTTCTATCGCGAGGGCCGGGTCCCGCTGCACACGTTGCGTGCCAACGTCGACTTCGGTTTCTACGAGGCCAAGACCACCTTCGGGCGGATTGGGGTCAAGGTGTGGATCTACAAGGGCGATCTCACGGCGCGTGAGCTCGCCCAGCAGCAAGCTGCCGCGCCGCGGTCGCCGCGTGGGCGTCGCGATTCCGGCGACCGGCCCAGCCGACCGCGCCGCGACCGTGAGGCGCCCGCCGCAGCTGAGGCACCGGCGGCAGCGCCGGTCGCGCCCACCGCTGGCGAGGCCGACGCGGCTCCCGCCGCTACCACGACCGAGCAGGAATGAGCACGCTGCCATGTTGATCCCACGTCGCGTCAAGCACCGTAAACAACACCACCCGTCGCGTCACGGCATGTCGAAGGGTGGCAACGAGGTCGTGTTCGGCGACTACGGCATCCAAGCTTTGGAACCGGCCTACGTCACCAACCGCCAGATCGAGGCGGCCCGTATCGCCATGACCCGTCACATCAAGCGTGGCGGAAAGGTCTGGATCTCGGTCTATCCCGACCGGCCGCTGACCAAGAAGCCGGCCGAGACCCGGATGGGTTCCGGTAAGGGCTCACCGGAGTGGTGGGTGGCCAACATCAAACCCGGTCGCGTGCTGTTCGAGCTGGCTGGTGTGCCCGAGCCGGTGGCTCGTGAGGCGCTCCGGCTAGCCATGCACAAGCTGCCGATGAAGACTCGTTTCGTCAGTCGTGAGGGTGGTGACATCTGATGGCCGTGGGCACCAAGAACTTGGCCCCGGAGAGTCTTCGGGGTTTCGAAGACGACCGGCTCGTCGACGAACTGCGCAAAGCCAAAGAAGAGCTGTTCAACCTGCGCTTCCAGTCGGCAACCGGCCAACTCGGCAGCCACGGTCGGTTGCGTGCCGTCAAGCGCGACATCGCGCGGATCTATACCGAGATGCGCGAGCGCGAGCTCGGTATCTCGACCCCGCCGACGCCGGTTGGCGACGACTCGTCCGAGACGCGCACTGGCAAGGCTGACAAGGGTGACAACGGGGCTACGAGTAGTCCGGACAGCGCTACCGGCAAGGCGAAGAAGGCGAAGGCATGAGCGAGCAGACCGACGTGGGCACCGAGACGACCGGCAGCACCGAGGGCGCCGAGATCACCGAGATCACTGAGATCACCGAGAACACTGTCGCGCCCACCGACAGTGCCGACGTGACCGACACCGGTCAGCCGCGCAACCACCGCAAGACCCGGCAGGGGTATGTGGTAAGCGAAAAGATGGACAAGACCGCCGTCGTCGAGGTCGAAGACCGGGTCAAGCACCCCCTTTACGGCAAGGTGATGCGCCGCACCAGCAAGGTCAAGGCCCACGACGAGCAGAACTCGTGTGGTCTCGGTGACCGTGTGCTGATCATGGAGACCCGACCCCTGTCGGCCACCAAGCGCTGGCGGGTCGTGCAGATTCTGGAGCGTGCCAAGTGAGCTGTCCGAGCGCAGCGAGTATTGCTCGTATGGGTAGGGATTCGGGCGTCGCCCGGCCAGCTGGTTCTGGCCCATCGGAGCGCGGTGCGCTCCGCACCGGAGGTGTGAAGTGATTCAGCAGGAGAGCCGAGTCAAGGTCGCCGACAACACCGGCGCCAAGGAGTTGCTCTGCATCCGGGTGCTCGGCGGCTCGGGCCGCCGGTATGCCGGCATCGGCGACACCATCGTGGCCACCGTGAAGGACGCCATTCCCGGAGGCAACGTCAAGAAGGGCGACATCGTCAAGGCGGTCGTCGTGCGCACCGCGAAGGAAAGGCGGCGCGTGGACGGCTCATACATCAAGTTCGACGAGAACGCTGCGGTGATCCTCAAGACCGACGGTGATCCGCGTGGCACGCGAATCTTCGGCCCGGTGGGCCGGGAATTGCGCGAGAAGCGGTTCATGAAGATCATCTCGTTGGCTCCGGAGGTGCTCTGAGGATGGGTTCATCGATGAGGATCAAGAAAGGTGACCTCGTCCAGGTCATCTCCGGGCGCAGCCAGAAGAATGGCGGCGACCGGGGCAAACAGGGCAAGGTCATTGCGGTTTACCCCGACACCCAACGGGTGCTGGTCGAGGGGATCAACCGGGTCACCAAGCACACCAAGGTCGGTTCGACCGCCCGCGGCACCCGCACCGGCGGTCTGGTGCACACCGAGGCCCCAGTCCACGTGAGCAATGTGGCGATCGTCGACCCCGAAACCAAGTCACCGACCCGGGTGAAGACCCGCGTCGAGACCGTGCAGCGAGACGGGCGCCCCAAAGCGTCGCGCACCCGCGTCGCCGTCCGCTCCGGCAAGGACCTGTGAGGCACAGCATGACTAAGACCACCACCGAGGAAACCACCGAGGGCCTGGCCGCCCAGAGCGCTCCGGTCGAGCCGCCGCGGCTCAAGACGCGCTATCGCGAGCAGATCAAGCCGCAGCTGCACAAGGACTTCGGCTTCGCCAACGTCATGCAGGTGCCGGGTGTCGTCAAGGTCGTCGTCAACATGGGTGTCGGCGATGCAGCCCGCGACAGCAAGCTCATCGAAGGTGCGGTCCGAGACCTCACGGTCATCACCGGGCAGAAACCCGTCGTGACCAAGGCGCGCAAGTCGATCGCGCAGTTCAAACTGCGTGAAGGTATGCCGATCGGTGCGCACACGACGCTGCGCGGCGACCGCATGTGGGAGTTCCTCGACCGGCTCGTCACTGTGGCCTTGCCGCGGATCCGTGACTTCCGCGGTCTGTCGCCGAAACAGTTCGACGGCCGAGGCAACTACACCTTCGGGCTCACCGAGCAGTCGATGTTCCACGAGATCGACCAGGACCGGATCGACCGGGTCCGCGGTATGGACATCACCGTGGTGACCTCGGCGAGCAACGACGACGAGGGGCGGGCGCTGCTGCGGGCCCTCGGCTTCCCGTTCAAGGAGAATTGAGGATCGCCATGGCCAAGACGGCACTGATCAACAAGGCCAACGCCAAACCCAAGTTCAAGGTGCGGGGCTACACCCGGTGCCAGCGCTGCGGACGACCGCACTCGGTCTACCGCAAGTTCGGTCTGTGCCGGATCTGCCTGCGCGAAATGGCCCACCGGGGCGAGCTGCCCGGCGTAACCAAGAGTTCGTGGTAACACACCGGGGGCTCGGCTCCCCGTGAACCTCCCAACAACTACAGAATCAAAACAACGGGGGCTCGCCCCTCGTGATCCCCAACGACAACGACAGAATCCCTCTCACAGAATCAACGAGCTACATCGAAGGTCACCCCGATCGGCAAGCCGATCAGGATGAAACCGCGGTGAGGAAGGGCGTGACGCCCGATGACGATGACCGATTCGATCGCGGACATGCTCACGCGTGTGCGCAACGCCAACTCGGCCTACCACGACGCGGTGTCCATGCCGTACTCCAAGCTCAAGAGCCGCATCGCCGAGATCCTCGAGCGCGAGGGCTACATCGCCGGCTGGACAGTCGAAGACGCCGAGGTGGGCAAGACCCTCACGATCGCTCTCAAATACGGTCCCAACCGGGAGCGCTCGATCGCCGGCGTGCGTCGGGTCAGCAAGCCCGGTCTGCGGGTCTATGCCAAGTCCACCAACCTGCCCAAGGTGCTCGGCGGCCTCGGCGTGGCGATCATCTCCACGTCCAGCGGCCTGCTCACCGACCGGCAGGCACACGAGAAGGGCGTCGGCGGGGAAGTCCTCGCCTTCGTCTGGTAAGGAGCAGCAGTCATGTCGCGAATCGGACGACTGCCGGTCACCGTGCCTTCGGGAGTGGACGTGGCCATCGACGGGCAGCAGATCACGGTCAAGGGCTCGAAGGGCGAGCTGACGCTCAGCGTCGCCGAGCCGATCCGGGTCGCTCGTGACGACGACGGAGTCATCAAGGTGACCCGTCCCGACGACGAGCGCAACTCACGGTCACTGCACGGGTTGACCCGCACGCTCATCGCCAACATGGTCGAGGGTGTCACGAACGGCTACGAGAAGAAGATGGAGATCGTCGGTACCGGGTACCGGGTGCAGGCCAAGGGCGCCAGCTTGGAGTTCGCGCTCGGCTACAGCCACCCGATCACCGTCGAACCGCCGGCTGGCATCACCTTCGTCACCGACGGGCCGACGCGCTTTTCGGTGCAGGGCATCGACAAACAACAGGTCGGCGAAGTCGCCGCGAACATCCGCAAGCTGCGCAAGCCCGACCCGTACAAGGCCAAGGGCGTGCGCTATGCCGGCGAGCACATTCGTCGCAAGGTCGGAAAGGCCGGGAAGAAGTAAGCCATGGCAATGATCGTCAAACGCGGCAAGAGCAAAGCTGCAGCTCGCGTCCGACGCCAGGTGCGCGGCCGCAAGCGTATCTCCGGCACCCCCGAGCGGCCCCGACTAGTGGTCTCGCGCTCCTCGCGGCACATCTTCGCCCAGATCGTCGACGACACCGTGGGCAAGACGCTCACCTCGGCCTCGACGATGGAGGCGGACCTGCGGGCTCTCGACGCCGACAAGACCGCCAAGGCCAAGAAGGTCGGTGAGCTACTCGCCGAGCGGGCCAAGGCCGGCGGAGTCGAGTCGGTCGTCTTCGACCGCGGTGGCAACAAGTACCACGGTCGGGTCGCGGCGATCGCCGACGGTGCCCGGGAAGGTGGGCTGTCGCTGTGAGTGCTGTCCCGACCCAGAACGTGAACGTGACTGAGATGAGGAATCACTGATGCCCGGACCCCAGCGTCGAGGCACTGGAAGCGGTGCCGGGAACGAGTTCGGCTCCGACCGTAGCGAGCGTCGAGGACGTCGCGACCGCGATGGCCGCCGCGACCAACGTGAGCAGGAGAAGAACCAGTACCTCGAGCGTGTCGTGACGATCAACCGGGTCGCCAAGGTCGTCAAGGGTGGACGCCGATTCAGCTTCACCGCCCTGGTCGTCGTCGGTGACGGTGACGGCAACGTCGGCGTCGGTTACGGCAAGGCCAAGGAAGTGCCGGCAGCGATCGCCAAGGGTGTCGAGGAGGCCAAGAAAGCGCTCTTCGCAGTCCCGCGGATCCAAGGGACCATCCCGCACCCGGTCCAGGGCGAAGCCGCTGCCGGCGTGGTCATGCTGCGCCCGGCCTCGCCCGGTACCGGGGTGATCGCCGGTGGCCCGGTCCGCGCCGTGCTCGAATGCGCGGGCGTCGAGGACGTGTTGTCGAAGTCGCTCGGCTCGAACAACCCGATCAACATCGTGCACGCCACCGTGCAGGCCCTGCGGGAGCTGGAGCGTCCGGAGTCGGTGGCTGCCCGGCGCGGACGTGCTGTCGAAGACGTCGCCCCGGCGGCCATGCTCAGGGCTCAGGCTGCCGCGGCCAAGTCTGCCGCGAAGGTGGGTGCCTGATGGCCAGACTCAAGGTGACCCAGGTGCGCGGGCACGTGGGCGAGAAGCAGTTCGCCCGGCATACGCTGCGCTCGTTGGGGCTCAAGCGGATCGGCGACACCGTCGTGAAAGAGGACCGGCCCGAGTTCCGGGGTATGGTCCGTTCGGTCGCCCACCTGGTGGCCGTCGAGGAGGTTGACTGACCATGGCAGGCACGCTCAAGGTGCACCACCTGCGACCGGCCCCGGGCGCGAAGACGCCCAAAACGAGGGTCGGGCGCGGCGAGGCGTCCAAGGGCAAGACCGCTGGGCGGGGCACGAAAGGCACCAAAGCCCGCAACCAGGTGCCGGCCCGCTTCGAGGGTGGGCAAATGCCCCTGCACATGCGGGCACCGAAACTGCGCGGCTTCACCAATCCCTTCCGCACCGTCTACCAGGTGGTGAATCTGGACCGGCTCGCGGCGCTCTACCCTGATGGTGGAGACGTCACCGTGGCCGATCTGGTCGCCAAAGGTGCGGTCCGCGACGGCCTTCCCGTCAAGGTGTTGGGCGGCGGCGAGATCAGCGTCGCGTTCAGCGTGAGCGCGCAGCGGTTCTCGGCGTCGGCCAAGGCGAAGATCGAAGCGGCCGGCGGCAGCGTCACCGAGGTCTGACCGGCACCGGCCCCAGCACAGGAGGGATCACGTGCTCTCAGCTCTGACCAACGCGTTCCGGACCCCGGATCTGCGCAAGAAGCTGCTGTTCACGCTGATGATCATGGCGATCTTCCGGCTCGGTTCAGCCGTGCCGACCCCTGGCGTCGACTACACGCTGGTCTCGATGTGTATCCAGGGTGCCGACCCGGCCACCGGGTTCATCGGCCTGGCCAACCTATTCAGCGGTGGCGCGCTGCTGCAGTTGTCGGTCTTCGCGCTCGGCATCATGCCGTATATCACGGCGACGATCATCGTGCAGCTGCTCACGGTCGTCATCCCACGCTTCGAGGCACTCAAGAAGGAGGGCCAAGCGGGGCAGGCCAAGATGACCCAGTACAGTCGCTATCTCACGATCGGGCTGGCCGTCCTGCAGAGCTCCACTCTGATCACCTTCGCGCGCAACCCCGGGCAGATCTTCGGGGCCCACTGCACCCAGATCCTCGCCAACGAGCACATGCAGACGATGCTGCTCATGGTGCTCACGTTGACCGCCGGCACCGGCCTGATCATGTGGCTCGGTGAGCTGATCACCGACCGTGGTATCGGCAACGGCATGTCGTTGCTGATCTTCACGTCGATCGCCTCCGGATTCCCCGGTTCGCTATGGGCGATCCAGCAGCAGGAGGGCCGCTGGGACGTCTTCATCGGCATCATCCTCATCGGGTTCCTCGTCATGTCGCTGGTGATCTTCGTCGAGCAGTCCCAGCGGCGGATCCCGGTGCAGTACGCCAAGCGTCAGGTCGGCCGCCGGATGTACGGCGGTTCGTCCACCTACATCCCGCTCAAGGTCAACATGGCCGGCGTCATCCCGGTCATCTTCGCCAGTTCGATACTGGCCCTGCCCGCTCTGCTAGCCCAGTTCGCCCAGCCCGCGCCGGGCCAACTGCCGCCTGAATGGGCCGTCTGGATCCAGAACACCCTCACCCGCGGTGACCATCCGGTTTACATGGCCACGTACGTCGGATTGATCCTGTTCTTCACCTTTTTCTACGTGTCGATCACCTTCAACCCGGTTGAGGTTGCCGACAATATGAAGCGCTACGGTGGGTTCATCCCAGGGATCCGGGCGGGTCGGCCGACCGCCGAGTACCTCGACTACGTGCTGACCCGTATCACAGTCCCGGGTGCGACGTACTTGGCGGCGATCTCACTCATCCCGTTGATCGCTATCGTGTTGTTCAACGCCAACCAGAACTTCCCCTTCGGTGGGACCTCGATCCTCATCATCGTCGGGGTCGGTCTGGAGACCGTCAAACAGATTCAGGCCCAGCTGCAGCAGCGCAACTATGAAGGGTTCCTCCGATGAGACTGATCATTATGGGCCCCCCCGGGGCCGGCAAGGGCACCCAGGCAACTCGGATCGCCGAGCGCTACGACATCCCGGCGATCTCGACCGGCGCGATCTTCCGCTGGAACATCAAGAACCAGACCGAGCTCGGCAAACAGGTCGAGCCGATCACCTCCTCCGGTGGGTACGTGCCCGACGAGTTGACCAACGCACTCGTGCACGACCGGCTCCAGCAGCCGGACGCCGCCAAGGGCTTCCTGCTCGACGGCTATCCCCGCACGACGGGGCAGGTCGCTGATCTGGACGCCTTCTTGGCCGGCCAGGGCACCCGGCTCGACGCCGCGCTCGAGCTCGTCGTCGACGAAGACGCCATGGTGCAGCGGCTGTTGGCCCGGGCCCAGGTCGAAGGCCGGGCCGACGACACCGAAGAGGTGATCCGCGAACGGATGGGGATCTACCACGCTGAGACCGCGCAGCTGACCGGGATCTATGAACGCAACGGCGTGCTGCGCAAGATCGATGGCATGGGCACCATCGACGAGATCACCGAGCGTCTCACCGCAGTGCTCGACGACCTCGTCAGCTGACCCGCTTTGCGCCGCCGCCACACCCCGGCCCGCACCGACGAACAACTGCAGCTGATGCGGGCAGCCGGACTGCTCGTCGGCCGGACCTTGCAGGTCGTCAGCCGAGCAGCACGCCCCGGTGTCACTACGATCGCGCTCGACCGGCTCGCCGAGACCCACATCCGTGACCATGGCGGTCGGCCCTCGTTCGCCGAAGTGCCGGGCTACCGGCATACCTTGTGCACCTCCGTCAACGACGAAGTTGTGCACGGCATCCCGGGTGAGCGGGTGTTGCACGAGGGGGATTTGCTCTCGATCGACTGCGGCGCGATCGTGGCGGAATGGCACGGTGATGCAGCGGTCACGGTCATTGTCGGGGGTGACGACGCGGGCCGGCCCGAGGATCTCGCCTTGTCCCAGGTCACCGAAGAGGCTTTGTATGCCGGGATCTCGGCCCTGAGGGTCGGAGAGCCTCTCCACGACGTGGGAGCCGCAATCGAGGACAGCATCGAGGCGGCCGAAGCGCGGCACGGGCGCAGCTACGGGATCGTCGAGGGGTATGTCGGTCACACCATCGGCCGCCAGATGCACCTGGACCCGCAGATCCCGAACTACCGGATCCACGAGCGCGGCCCGGTCGTGCGTTCGGGCTACACGGGGGCCATCGAACCGATGGTCACCCTCGGCAGCGACGTCACTCGGGTGCTCGATGACGAGTGGACCGTGGTCACCGCCGACGGCACCCGCGCCGCGCACTGGGAGCACACCGTCGCGGTCCGTGACGAAGGACTCTGGGTGCTCACCGCCGTCGACGGCGGCGCTGACCGGCTCGCCGGCCTCGGCCTGCCGTATGCGCCCGTGCAGTGAGGTTCGGTCATGACATCCCCGGATTTCGAGCTTGCCGCCGTTGTGGCGTAAGGTGGTCCGTTGGGTGTCGTGCGCCCGCACGGCACCTCAGACATGTCATACGCACGAAGTCCCAAGACACACGGATTGACGGAGGATATGGCCAAGAAAGACGGGGTCATCGAGATCGAGGGCACCATCGTGGAGGCTCTCCCGAACGCGACGTTCCGGGTGGAGCTAACCAACGGACACAAGGTGCTCGCACACATCTCGGGCAAGATGCGTCAGCACTACATCCGGATCCTTCCCGAGGACCGGGTCGTGGTCGAGCTCTCGCCGTATGACCTCACCCGCGGCCGTATCGTCTTCCGGTACCGCTGAACGAAAGACACGAGGCGATGAAGGTCCAGCCGAGCGTCAAGAAGATCTGCGACAAGTGCAAGGTGATCCGCCGCAACGGACGGGTCATGGTGATCTGCGAGAACCTGCGGCACAAACAGCGGCAGGGCTGAGCAGTCGCCACGGTCACCTGATCTTCGAGACAGCGCACTAAAGAACCCAGCACGACAATTGAACAGCACGAGCAGCACCCGTCCCCTGGCACCTAACGGCCACCTCCCTGGAAGATCGGCCAGCCAGGACGCCACCCCCGGCACGGAGGCCGGGGACCGGCAGTCGCACCTCGGGCACCCGTCGAGCCTTGCATCCGCGATGGAACGCAGGATCGGGCCCCAGCCCCGCGGCATACCGGAGTGGTGACTGCCCCAGACCTCCGCACCCATCCCAGGAGAACACCCATATGGCACGTCTCATCGGCGTGGATCTGCCGCGCGACAAGCGCGTCGAGATCGGCCTGACCTCCATCTACGGAGTCGGGCGCACCACAGCGATCAAGGCCATTGAGGCCACCGGGGTCAACCCCGACACCCGGATCAAGGATCTCACCGACGCCGAGCTCGTCGCGTTGCGTGACTGGCTCGAGGCCAATGCGAAGATGGAAGGTGACCTGCGCCGTGAGGTGGCCGCCGACATCCGTCGCAAGGTCGAGATCGGCTCCTACGAGGGTCTACGGCACCGCCGTGGGCTTCCCGTGCGGGGGCAACGCACGAAGACCAACGCCCGCACCCGCAAGGGCCCCAAGCGCACCGTCGCCGGCAAGAAGAAGGCTGGCAAGCACTAGTCCGACGGGGGCTCTGCCCCCGCGAACCCCATCCCCAGGGGCTCCGCCCGCGCGAACCAGGTGGATCGCTTCGCTCGGCGCTTTCCCGGGATCAGTGCTCACACACCTCGTAGACAGCAGACAGAAAGAGACAGGATGCCTCCCAAGAGCCGTCAGGCCGGCACCAAGAAAGTGCGCCGCAAGGAGAAGAAGAACGTCGCCCACGGGCACGCGCACATCAAGAGCACGTTCAACAACACGATCATCACGATCACCGACCCCAACGGCGCGGTGATCTCGTGGGCCTCGGCTGGCCAGGTCGGCTTCAAGGGCTCACGCAAGTCCACCCCCTTCGCGGCTCAGCTGGCCGCCGAGGCTGCTGCCCGCCGCGCCATGGAGCACGGGATGCGCAAGGTCGATGTCTTCGTCAAGGGCCCGGGCTCCGGGCGCGAGACGGCGATTCGGTCGCTGACCGCCACCGGCCTGGAGGTCGGCGCGATCAGTGACGTCACCCCGTCGCCGCACAACGGCGTCCGCCCACCCAAGCGCCGTCGCGTCTGACCCCGGAAGGAGACCGAACACCCATGGCTCGGTATACCGGACCAATAACCAAGAAGTCCCGCCGGCTCAAGACCGACCTCGTCGGTGGCGACAAGAGTTTCGAGGCGCGCCCCTTCCCACCCGGGCAACACGGGCGACGGCGGATCACCGAGAAGGAATACCTCAACCAGCTACAGGAGAAGCAGAAGGCTCGCTTCACCTATGGCGTCATGGAGAAGCAGTTCCGTCGTTACTACGAGGAGGCAGCCAACCGGCCCGGCAAGACCGGTGACACGCTGCTGCAGATCCTCGAGTCGCGTCTCGACAACGTCGTCTACCGGGCCGGCTTGGCTCGCACCCGCCGACACGCCCGGCAGTTGGTCACCCACGGCCACTTCGAGGTCAACGGCCACCGCGTCGACGTGCCCTCCTACCGGGTCGAGCAGTTCGACGTCATCACGGTACGCAAGCAGTCGGCGCAGCTGTTCCCCTTCGACCTGGCGCGCCAGACCTTCGGCGACCGTCCGGTCCCGGCCTGGATGCAGGTCGTCGAAGGCACACTGACCGTGCTCATCCACCAGCTGCCGGTCCGTGAGCAGATCGACACGGTGCTCACCGAACAGCTCATCGTCGAGCTCTACTCGAAGAACTAGCCCACCCCACGGGAGGCTTCGCCCCCCGTGCACCTCACCCACGGGGGACTCCGTCCTCCTGGGGGACCCCCAAAGGCCAGGGGTTCGCTGCACTGGCAACGAACCCCTGTTCCGGGAAGCCGGGCCTCGCTACGGTCGGCGGTTTCCCGGGCTCGCATCCGCGAGCGGCACGACATACGGACAGAGGTATGCCGTGCGGCCGGGTTGGCACCCGGCATACGTGATCGTCATATAGCGGTCGGTCACGGGAAGGACGCACGATGCTCATCGCACAACGGCCGGTGCTCAGTGAAGAAGCCGTGACCGACACCCGGTCCCGCTTCGTCATCGAGCCCCTCGAACCGGGTTTCGGCTACACCCTCGGCAACTCTCTGCGCCGCACCTTGCTCTCCAGCATCCCAGGTGCCGCAGTGACGTCGATCCGAGTCGACGGAGTGCTGCACGAGTTCCAGACCATTCCGGGCTGCAAAGAGGATGTCACCGAGATCATCCTCAACATCAAGAACCTGGTTGTCTCCAGCGAGCACGACGAGCCGGTCGTCATGTACCTGCGCAAGCAGGGCCCCGGCACGGTCACGGCGGCCGACATCTCCCCGCCGGCTGGGGTCGAGGTGCACAATGCCGACCTGCACATCGCTACGCTGAACGCCAAGGGCCGGATCGAGATGGAGCTGACCGTCGAGCGCGGCCGCGGTTATGTCTCGGCAGTCCAGAACAAGTCCGGTGATCAGGAGATTGGCCGGATCCCGGTTGACTCGATCTACTCGCCGGTGCTTGCCGTGACCTACAAGGTCGAGGCGACCCGGGTCGAGCAGCGCACCGACTTCGACCGGCTGATCGTCGATGTCGAGACCAAGTCAGCTATGCCACCCCGCGACGCGATGGCATCGGCCGGCAAGACCCTCGTCGAGCTCTTCGGCCTTGCCCGTGAGCTCAACGTCGAAGCCGAGGGCATCGACATGGGCCCGAGCCCGACCGATGCCGCCCTGGCCGCCGACCTCGCGCTGCCGATCGAGGACCTGGATCTGACCGTCCGGTCCTACAACTGCCTCAAGCGTGAAGGCATCCACACGGTCGGTGAGCTCGTCGGCCGGAGCGAAGCTGACCTGCTCGATATCCGCAACTTCGGCGCCAAGTCGATCGACGAGGTCAAGGCGAAACTGGCCAGTATGAGCCTGGCGCTCAAGGACAGCCCGCCCGGCTTCGATCCGAGCGCCTTGGCCGACAGCTACTCCGACGATGACTACGACGACCTCGAGGGCCGTGAGCTCGCCGAGGACGAGCAGTTCTAACAGACCCCCGCTAAGGAGAACGACATGCCTACCCCTTCCAAGGGTCCCCGTCTCGGTGGCGGGCCGGCGCACGAACGCCTGTTGCTGGCGGGTCTGGCGACTGCCCTGTTCGAGCACGACCGGATCACTACGACCGAGACCAAGGCCAAGCGACTGCGGCCGGTGGCCGAGCGACTGATCACGTTCGCTAAGCGCGGCGATCTGCATGCTCGGCGTCGAGTGCTCACCGTTGTCCGCGACAAGGGAGTCGTGCACCGGCTGTTTACCGAGATCGCGCCGGACATGACCCTGCGCCAGGGCGGCTACACCCGGATCACCAAGATCGGTCCGCGCAAGGGCGATAACGCTCCGATGGCAGTCATCGAGCTGGTCCGGGAGCCGCTTTCCCCGAAGAAAGCCACAGTCAAGGAGGCCGAGGCCGCCACCAAGCGCGCCGCTGCCGACAGCTCGACGAAGAGCGACCCGACCGACGAGAAGGTCGACGAGGCGCCGGTTGACGCGGCGACTGGAGACGACAAAGCCACCGAGGCGACGACTGACGAGCCGACGCCCGGTGACGAAACCGTTGACGACTCCGTTGCCGCAGCTGCCGATTCCGGCGACAAGAGCGACAAGAGCGACAACAGCACTGACTAGGTGCCTTGACACGTGATCGATCGAACGGGCCCCAGCTCATGCATGGGGCCCGTTCGGCGTGCGCAGCTCGTCGATGGTCAGGTCGGTTGGGCTGCACGAAACCGCCGCCCTGGTGACGGCTTCATGTAGGTGACGGACCGATCAGGACATGGCCTCAAGCGCGAGACCCGAGAGGACGGGCAAGGCAGCATGAGCAGCGTGAGCACTGCCGGATCCGCTGTGCGTCTGCGGCTCGACCTCGCCTACGACGGCACTGACTTCTCCGGATGGGCGGCTCAACCAGGACGTCGCACGGTCGAAGGGGAGCTGTCCGAGGCGCTCGGCACTCTCTTGCGTGTCCCGGAACCGCCGCGGCTGACCGTTGCCGGACGAACCGATTCCGGGGTGCATGCCAGGGGGCAGGTCGCCCACTGCGACGTCGACCCGGCGGCGCTGGAAGCAGTCGTAGGGCGCTCGCGCCGCAGTCCGGAAGACGCGTTGCTCGTCCGGTTGGCCGGTGTGTTGCCGCACGACGTGGTCGTGCACAGGGTATGCCGGGCCGCAGCGGGATTCGACGCGCGCTTCTCAGCCAGCTTCCGCCGATACAGCTATCGGATTGCCGATGCCCTGGGGCAGCGTGATCCGCTGCGGCGTCGAGACACGGTGTGGATTGCTGATCGACTCGACGAGGCCGCCATGACAGAGGCGTCCGCTGCCCTGGTGGGTTTGCACGACTTCGCCGCTTTCTGCAAGAAACGGGCAGGGGCCAGCACGGTGCGGACCCTGATGCATTTCACGTGGAGTCGAGAGCCGGACGGCGTGCTGGGCGGTGACATCGCTGCTGATGCTTTCTGCCACAACATGGTGCGCGCACTAGTCGGCGCGCTGGTGCCGGTGGGGCAAGGGCGTCGGCCGGTGGATTGGCCCGTCGAGGTGTTGCGGTCGCGGTTGCGGAACAGTCGAGTGCGGGTCATGCCAGCCAGAGGACTCTGCCTCGAACAGGTGAGCTATCCCCGGCAGGGACAGTTGGCTGCTCAAGCCGAGTTGGCCCGAGCGCCGCGCCGGCTGCCGGGCGATGAGCCGGAAGCCCCATTCGTGAGATCAGAGGGCGATCGCGCTACACCCGAGTAGCAGGGCGAGATGGAAACTGCCCGAGTGAGCAGAGTCGGCTCCGCACCGAAAACCCTCCTGTCTTCGACGTGGGCTGGACGCCATCGATCAGCAGGGATGCCTAGAGCAAGGCATTGCTGGCATCCCCCCTGGGGCTCATTGCCAGGTTCGACAAGTGCAACTCTGGCTTGCCGCGCGAGTAAGCCGTCGGGATTGTCACAATTGTTGCACGATTCCTGCGAAGCACAGCGTGGCCATCCAATCTCAGGCCTTGACTATTGCTCGACTCACAGGTGGGCAGCAGCTATCATCGTCACCCGGGTGGTCCTGGGGCCTTGTCATGGGCACAAGAGTTGCCGCACGACCCTCGTGCCACGGGGGCTTTCGTGGTCCGATTCACATCAAGAGGAGTTGCTGGCGTGCGGTTGGGGCGGGTCGTTGAGGTTGTGGTGTCCGTCGGCGTTGGGCTGGCTTTGTTGGTCGTGGGGGTGTTGTATCAGGGGGTTCCTGCTGCTCAGGTAGTGCTGAACGATGGCGGGGTGTGGGTCGTGAATACCCAAGCTCGCCTGGTGGGCCATTTGAATGCGCAGTCGCGGACGTTGGATGGCGGCTTGAAGGCGTTGGACAGCGTGTTCGACCTTCTGCAGGCGGGCCCGTCGGTGTTGATCGACAATCGTGGGTCCCGGTCGCTGCAGCGGGTTGATCCGAGCACGGTCGCGATTACGGGGCAGCTGGATCGTCAGTCGTTGCACGCGAGTCATGGGGGCGGCCGGTTGGTCGTGTCCGATCCTGTTGAGGGGTCGGTGTGGGCAATGGGTGTTGATGGGTTGGCTGGGTTTGATGTGAGCCAAGACCCCATTGTGACTGACGAGCCGGGTGTTGTTGGAGTTATGACGCTTGGCGGGATGGGTTATGCGGTGGCTCCAGATGGGTCGATGCGGTCTTTGACGTGGTCTGATGTTGATGGGTGGGTTGTCGGGGATGGGGGGTCTTTGGCCGCTTCGGTGCCTGAAGGTGCTGAGTTGACGGCAGTGGGTGATGTGGTCGTTGCGTTCGACCGGGAGTCCGGGCGTCTGATTACTCCGAGCGCTGAGATGCGTGTTGCTGGGGCGGAGTCTGTGGTGGTGCAACCGCCGGGGCCGGCTGGTCATGTGGTGTTGGTGGCGGCGGGTTCGGAGTTGCGTTCGTATCCGTTGGATGGAGGGGAGCCGGAGCGGGTTGCGGTCGGTGTGTCGGGGGAGCCTGCGGCACCGGTGTTCCACGAAGGGTGCCGGTATGGGGTGTGGTCGGGATCGGGGGCGTTCGTGCGTGATTGCCCGGGTGATGCTGATGATGTGAATCGTGTATATCCGGATCTAGTGGGCGCTCGGGATTTATCGTTCCGGACGAACCGGCGCGTTATCGTTGTCAACGATAATGTAACGGGTGATGTGTATTTGCCGTCGGACGGGATGTCTGTCGTCAATAACTGGGATGTGGTGAAGTCTCAGGTCGAGGAAGAGGAGGACGACGAGGCTACTGATGGTGATCTGGACGAAGCAGTCGCTCCGGATTTCACCGAGGATCAGCATCCGCCGACAGCGAATCCGGACGAGTTCGGGGCGCGGGCTGGTGCGGCGACGACGTTGCCGGTGCTGGCGAACGACACGGATCCGGATGGGGACGTGTTGACGGCGGTGCTGGAGCAGGTGCCGGAGGGGGTGTCGGTGATCCCGACGAAGGGTGCCCGGGGGCTGCGGGTCGATTTGCCGGCTGAGGCGTCCGGGTCGTTCTCGTTTACCTATCGGGCTGATGACGGACAGGAGCGGAGTTCGCCGGCGACGGTGACTGTTCGGGTTGTCCCCGTGGGGAGTAACGAGGCGCCGACGCAGGTGCGGACTGCTCGGTTGGCAGTGGCGGAGCGGGCGCAGGTGACGTATTCGGTGTTGCCGGATTGGTTCGACCCGGATGGGGATCAGATCTTCCTTCGGAAGGCTGTTGGCCCGGATGGATTGAAAGTAACGTACCGTCAGGACGGCACGTTGACGGTGAAGGATCTGGGGACGGCCGGCCCCGGGCTGCGTGAGATCAGCGTGGTGGTCTCGGATGGGGAGTTGGACACTGAGGGGGTTGTGCGGGTCCAGGTCAGCCCTAAAGGTGTAAATGTGCCACCGATCGCGAATGCTGATCATTATTGGGGTTCGGTGGGGGAGTCGATTCGGGTTGAGCCGTTGAGTAATGACACGGATCCGAATGGTGACGAGTTGTCGTTGACTTGGGTGGGGGATTCTTCGATCGGCACGTCGGTCACCCCGGACTATGCCGGTGGTTTTTTTCAGTTCACTGCCGAGAATGCGGGGATGTACTTCGTTCAGTATTGGGTCTCGGACGGGGTTTCGAGGTCTATGAACGAGGTGCGGATCGATGTTATCGATCCGGCGGGGAAGAACGATCCGCCCGTTGCTGAGAATGACCTGTCGTTGCTGCCTGAGGGGAGTGCGGCGATGGTGGATGTGTTGGCGAACGACAGCGACCCGCTGGGTGGGGTGTTGGTGATTCAGGGTGTGTCGGTGCCTGAGTCGTCGGGGTTGACGGTGGAGGTGGTGAACCGGGCGCAATTGCGGATCAGCGCGCCGGCTGGCTTGCCGGGGCCGACTCCGTTCACGTACACGATTTCGAATGGTTATGCGTCGGCGGTGGGCACGGTGATGGTGTTGCCGGAGACGGCGACGGGGAACACGTTGCCGCCGGTGGCCGTGGACGATGAGGCGTTGGTCCGGGCTGGGGATATTGTCACGGTCCGGGTGTTGGCAAATGATTATTCGCCGACGAACATGCAGTTGAAGGTGCTCGGCTCGGTGGAGGTCAATTCGGCGACTGATGTCGGTGAGGCGTTCGTGTCCGGGGATGTGTTGCGGTTCCGGGCTGGGGGTGAGCCGGGTCAGGCTCGGGTGACGTATACGATCGAGGATTCAGCGGGGAATGTGGATAGTGCTGAGGTCCGGGTCGGGGTGGTGGCGTTCGACAAGGAGAATCAGTTGCCACAGCCGAGGCCGCTCGAGGCTCGTGTGGTGGCTGGTAACACCGTGAATATCACGGTGCCGTTGGATGGTGTCGATCCGGATGGTGACTCGGTGCAGGTCGTCGGGCTTGGTGATTCCCCAGAGTTGGGGCAGGCCGAGATTGAGCGTGGTTATATCGCGTACACAGCTCCTGAGGGCGCGTTCGGGACGGACACGTTCACGTATAAGGTTCGGGATCGTTTTGGTGGTGAGGGCTCGGCGCAGGTCCGGGTGGGGATCGCGCCGGCTGTCGGGGTGAATCAGAATCCTGTGGCGGTGGCGGATAACACGGCGGCCCGGCCCGGGGCGGAGATCGAAGTTGATGTGACGGCGAACGATATTGATCCTGATGGCGACGATGTCACGTTGGTGGATGGGTCGGTGGAGCCGGTTGACGACCGGACGAATGCGGTCACGTCGCTGAATGGTCAGAGAGTTCGGATCACGACGCCGGAACAGCCAGGGATGCTGCAGTTCTATTACCGCGTGGTTGACGGGCAGGGTGGGTCAGCACGTGGGGTGATCACGGTGTTGGTGGATGAGCAGGTTCCACCGGTGGCGCCGATTGCTGTCGATGACCCGCTGACCTCCGAGGACATCAAGGGCTTGTCCGAGGTCTCGGTCGATGTGTTGACCAATGATTCCGACCCGGACGGTAGCACCGGGAAGCTGACAGTGTCGGTGGAGTCCCCCGCGCGGGTTGCCGGGGAGCAGGTCGTGGTGCCGGTGGCGCAGGACCGGCAGGTGGTGTTGTACACGATCACGGATCCGGATGGGTTGAGTGCGAAGGCTGCAGTGATCGTGCCGGGTGCCGAGCAGACGCCACCCACGTTGAATCCGGAGTTGGTGCCGGCGAAGGTCAAGGGCGGGGACACCTTGGAGATCGATCTCGACGAGTACGTGATGACTCGGGCGGGGCATCGGGCGGTGTTGACATCGGCGACGAAGGTGTCGGCTGGCACGGGTGGGGATGGAGCTGACCTGGTGACCGGTGACCGGTCGTTGGCGTTTACCCCGGAGGCGTCGTTCATCGGCGAGACGTTCGTGTCGTTCGAGGTCACCGACGGGGAGACGATCGAGGATCCACGGGGGTTGAAGGCGACGTTGCAGTTGCCGATTGTGGTGGAGTCGTCGGGGTTGTTCCCGCCGGTGTTCAAGCCCAGTGAGATTGCTGTGGCACCGGGTGAGGCGCCCGAGCAGTTCGACGTGGGTGCGATGGTGACTGACCCGGATCCAGGGGATCAGGCCAAGCTGTCGTTCCGAGCAGGTACGGCGACGTCCGGGTTCGAGGTGTCCGTGGAGGGTCAGAAACTGGTGGTGTCGGCCCCTGCGGATACTCCAGTGGGGACGACCGGGTCGGTCGAGGTAACGGTCACAGATGGGTCCACCGACCCGGTGACCGCGACGGTGCCGTTGCGGGTGATCACGTCGACACGGCCGTTGATCACGACCCGGGATGCAGAGATCACGGAGGCCCGGTCCGGGGAGACCAGCTCGATCGACTTGGACAGCTACGTGACCAACCCGTTCGCCGACCGTGGTGGAGTGGTGTCGCTAGCAGGAGCGCCGACGGTGAGCCCGGCTGGGTCGGGAACGGTCACCGGGTCGGGTTTGTCGTTGTCGATTACGCCCGCGGCGGAGTTTGACGGTCAGATGGTGGTCACCTACCAGGTCCAGGACGCCACCAAGGACGCGAGCCGGTTCGTCACGGGGGTGGTGCGGGCGACTGTCAAGGGTCAGCCCCGGGCCCCGGAAAACGTGGAAGCGGTGACGAACGCGTCCAAGAGTGCCACCGTGACTTGGAGTGCGGGGGATCTGCGTGGGGGGACTCTGACCGGGTTCACCGTGTATTGGGACGGCGGGTCCAAGGACTGTGGGCGAGTGACCGTGTGTGAACTGACTCGGTTGTTGGAAAACAATCGCGACTACACGTTCACCGTGACCGAGACCACCGAAGTCGGTGAATCAGCCCGATCCGCGCCGAGCAACGTGGTCCGCCCCGACGTCAAACCCAACCCGCCGTCAGTGCCGGTTGCGACGTTCGGGGACACGTCCATCGCTCTCAAGTGGGCTGATGGTGGGGTTCCTGATGGTGGGTCACCGGTCGACCGGTACACCGTCTCGATTCGTCCGGCTGCTGGTGGGATCACCCAGAAGGAAGTCACCGGCACGTCGTTGACGTGGTCCGGGTTGGCAAACGGGACCGCATACGAGTTCCAAGTCGTTGCGCATAACCAGTTCGAGCACCCTAGTGACCCGTCAGGTTGGTCCTCGCCGCCGGAGATCCCGGCTGGAAAACCTGGCCCACCAGCAGCTCCACACGTTGACAAGGATCCTGTGTCCACCGCAGCACCCCGAGCGACCGTGACCTGGTCACCTCCGGCGTTCTCCAACGGGGATACCTCATTCACGTACGAGTTGCGCCGCACTGGTACTACGACGGTGATCTATTCCGGGTCGGCAACCTCGACCGCGGTGACCATGGCCGTCGACACCCATGACCAGAGCTTCGAAGTCCGGGTCACCAACAAGTCCAGGAAGTGGAGCGACTGGTCACCTGCTTCCAACGCTGTCCGGGCCTTCCAGCCCCCCGGCCGCCCCGGCGGTTTCAGCCTCACCCCGACCGGTGCCAACAACACGGCCCGGGCCAATTTCACCTCCGCTGCCGGTAACGGTGCCACCAGCGCCGAGATCCGCTATCAATGGCTCGCCGGTGGGGCCTCCGGATGGGTCACCCCTGGACAGTCCATTACTACCGGTGCCTTCCCCAACGGCACCACGGTCACGGTTCGGCTCCGAGCAGTCAGCTCCGTCAACGGCGAAACTGCCCAAGGCCCCTTCACCACCGCCACCGTCAACACCTACGGCCCTCCTAGAGCACCGGCCGTCAACGCGCAAGGTCACGTGAACAACGTCACCCTGAACTGGAATGGCGCCAGCACTGCCAATGGCCGTCGTATCACGGCTATCCAAGTCGACACCTCCGACTGGAACGGCACGACCTCAACCTTGTCCGGGTCACGGAACGAGGGCAACGGCCGCAACCAAAGAAAGTGCGTCCGTGCCCGAACCCGAGACTCGACCGGTCTCTGGGGCTCCTGGTCCGGCAACTCCTGCGCCAATACCTGGCCTTCACCGACGGCAGTCACGACGGATTCAGGTGCGACATGGAACGGACTCCAAATCCTCAACTTAACTCTGCGCAACTGGAACCCGAACTCGAATGTGTATTGCTTCATGGGCGCACTAGGCGGCTACCAGGACTTCTCCGCGACGATCCGCGTCAATGGCGGCGGCGATTGGGGTCCTGACAGTCCACAAGGACCGGTCGGGAAACCAGTTGCAGCTTCGTATCTCATTAGGCCCGACTTGATTAGCTGTGAGCAACGATGAGGAGTCTTCCCAAATGGCAATGACAGCCGAACACGCCGCCTGGTTCGCCGAGACCTTCCAGCGGCTGACCGACACAGTCGGACAGGCCCTGCTGGGCAAGGCCCCGGTGATCCGGCTTTCCTTGACCTGCCTGCTCGCCGAGGGCCACCTTCTGCTCGAAGATGCCCCCGGCACCGGGAAGACCGCGTTGGCGCGCGCCATTGCGGCCACCGTCCAGGGCACCCACAGTCGGATCCAGTTCACCCCCGACCTGCTGCCCTCGGACATCACCGGGGTGACGATGTACGACCAGAAGAACGGGCAGTGGGAATTCCATCGCGGCCCGATCTTCGCCTCGATCGTCTTGGCCGATGAGATCAACCGAGCCTCACCGAAGACCCAGTCGGCACTGCTCGAAGTTATGGGGGAGTCGCAAGTCACCGTCGACGGCACCCGCTACGGCGCCGGTCGACCCTTCATGGTCATCGCCACCCAGAATCCGATCGAGCAGGCCGGCACGTACAAGTTGCCCGAGGCCCAGTTGGACCGCTTCCTCATGAAGACCTCGGTCGGCTACCCGGAAGGGGGAGCCGCACTTCAGGTGTTGTCCGGCTCGGCGTCCCCGGACCGGTCCCGCTCCATCCAGCCCGTCATCGCGACCCATGCCTTGTCGGACATGTCCGACCTCGTCATCGACAACCACGTCGATGGCGCTGTCTTGGAGTATGTCCAGCATCTCGCCGAAGCCACTCGGCGGGACAACGACACCCTCTTGGGGGTCTCGACTCGTGGGGCGATCGCCATGGTGCGAGCTGCGCGGGTGTGGGCTGCTGCCCATGGACGCAACTACGTGCTTCCGGACGATGTCAAGGAGCTTGCCGGTCCGGTCTGGACCCACCGCCTCGTGATGTCGCCGGAGGCGGAGTTCGCTGGAAGCCAGGCGTCTTCCGTGATCGCGCGTGCCCTCGAGTCAACGAATGCCCCGAGTGTGGCGCGCCAGGTGAGCTAGTCGATGCTGTTTCCCAGTCTCGCCCGCCAGGACGGGCTGCTCTTCCGGGCGCGAGAACTGCGACGGAAGCTGTCGGCGCGCGTGTTGGCGTCGCCGGTGGGTGCCCTCACGTCCGTCGGCTGGACCGTGCTCGTCGGTGGCATCGCGGCGGCCATTGTCGGGTGGAGCTTCGGCTGGGCCGAGTTCCGCGTCGTGGCCGTGACTGCCCTGGTGTCCGTGGCGCTGGCTATCCCGTTCGTCCTTCGGCAATCGGACTACGTCGGAGAGCTCACGCTCCATAAGCAACGCGTAGCCATCGGCGAACTCGGCATGGGGCGAGCAACAGTGAAACCACGGGCGGGTGGCAGGGTCGGGGGCCGGACTGTCGAACTCCCGGTCGGGCGCGCGGTCGCACGTTTCCTGGTTCCAGGTCTGACCGGCGACGAGGAACACGAGGAACTGTTCTCCGTTCCGTCCAAACGGCGCGCCGTCATCCCCGTCGGGCCGGTGATGGCAGTCCAAACGGACCCGGTCGGATTCTTCCGCCGGGAGAAGCGTTTGACCCAGACGATGGAACTCTTCATCCACCCTCAACTGGTCGGTGTGGAGAGTGGAGCGGTGGGCTTCCTCAAGGACGTCGAAGGCGTCACGACCTCCAACCTCTCGTCCTCGGATGTCTCCTTCCACGCCTTGCGTGACTATGTGCCTGGTGACGACCGTCGTGCGGTTCATTGGCGGACAACAGCACGGACCGGCAAGCTCGTCGTGCGCCAGTTCGAGGAGACGATGCGGGCGCACCTACTGCTCCTCTTGTCGCTTAACCCTGGTGACTACCGCAAAGCTGAGGATTTCGAGCTGGCTGTGTCGGTCGTCGGGAGTATCGGGGTTGCGGCGTTCCGGGAGGAACGACGAGTGACCGTGCACACCACGACCGGGCCGATGCTCTTCCCCTCGATGGTCGGGATGCTTGACGAGTTGTCCCGCTTGGAACTCGTCGAAGGGGAGCAACTTCGGGCGGCCACTGCGCGAGCCATCAGAGACTGTCCTGAGGCGTCGGTTTGTGCCCTCGTTACCGGGGGTGAGAGCTCCGTGACCGATCTTCGGACCGCCGAGCAGGCGATTCCCCTGGACTTGGCCAGGTTCGCAGTTCGAGCGGCTGACACGATCGCCATCGGGCGTCGGACGGTGGGTCGCCTTACGCTGATCGACCTGGCCCGACTCGGTGACTTGGGGTACGCGCTGAGGTCGGTCCGATGAGCGCGCTAGGTGAAGGGGGCGGACGGGATCGACTCTTTCGGGCCGCTTGGTCCTTGGCTCTCATGGTGCCAGGCGTTCTTGCTTTCCAACCGGTCTTCGGTGGCGTCCAGGGCTACGTCCCAGGCGCGATCGGTGTCGTCCTCGGAGTAGCTATCGGGGCCGTGTCGGCCAAACTGAGATGGAGCATCCTGCCCACGGTGCTCGCTGTGCTTGCGGCATACTTTGCGCTCGGTGGTGCGGTCGCGCTGCGGGGCACGACGATTGCCGGGTTCATCCCCAGTCTTGACACGCTACAGCGCCTGTTGGTGCTTATCGTCCACTCCTGGCGCGATCTGCTCACGGTCGCCACTCCGTCCGGTGACTTCATCGGCCCAGCGGTTGTGCCGTGGCTGGCTGGTCTCGTGCTGGGCTGTGTCGCGGCCACGATCACGGTCCGTACTCGTCGTATCTACGCGTCATTGCTGACCCCGCTGGTGTGGTTGGCCTTAGGGATCGCTTTCGGGATCCGTGATGTCCCGGCCGCGACTGCCGTCGGCGCATTGCAGGGCGTGCTGGCACTCGGCTGGTTGTTCTCGGCCCAGCTCGACTCCTACCGCGACGCCAACGACGAGTTGCTCGTCAACCCTCGGGCCGGCGTTTCGCGATTGACTAGGCGTCTGGTCGCCGCAGCAGGGATCGTGCTCGTGGCTGCTGGCGTCAGCTATGCGGCGGTGGCAGCCACCTCCGATCGCGCCGACCGGCATGTGCTTCGGGACTATGTCGCCCCGCCGCTCAACCTTGCGGACTATCCGACGCCACTGGCCAAGTACCGGTTGTACGAGACCGAACTCAAGGACGAGACACTCATGACGGTCAGCGGTATGCCGCCTGACGCTCGGCTGCGTGTTGCCACCATGGATACCTACGACGGTACGGTTTACAACGTCTCGCGGACAACGTCCGACTACGTCCGGGTGGGGCGTCAGATCGGCGGCCAGGACACCTCGGGCGATCCGGCCACCTTGAAGATCGATGTCGAGCGCTTTGCGGATGTGTGGCTACCGCTGACCGGTGCTGTCCACGGCGTCACCTTCGAATCCAGCGATGACATCCGTCAACGGGACGGGCTCTATTTCAACCGTGCCACGAACTCGGCCTTGACGACGGCACGGGTCAACGCCGGTGACACCATCACGGTCGATATCACGTACGCGGCGCAGCTGACCTCGGCAGACCGAGACGTTCTCGCTGACCGCGGCGCGGGCAATCTCGTCATGCCGCGGGCGGTCGGTGTGCCCGAGGTTCTCGGCGGCTTCGCGACCGACGCCGTCGAGGGCCAGGCGACGGCGTTCCTGCAGATGGCTGCCATCGAGGCACGATTGCGCGAGGGTTTCTACTCCGACGGGGCCGACGGGATCTCGCGCTCTGGGCATACCAACGAGCGCCTCACGACGATGTTCTCGGGGAGCATACTCATCGGTGACGACGAGCAATACGCCACGGCCATGGCCCTGATGGGCAATCAGCTCGGGATTCCCACCCGAGTAGTTCTCGGTTTCTACCCGGAGGCGGAGGCACCGATGCCTGATCGATGGGAAGTGACTGGCACTCAAGCTCACGTATGGGTGGAGTCGTACTTGGACGAAGCAGGATGGGTTCGTTTCGATCCAACCCCTGACCGTGACCGAATCCCCAAGACCCAAGTGCCCAAGCCCAAGCCGCAGCCGCGGCCCATGGTTGAACCACCGCCCAACCCACCGGAGCAGGCGCCGGAAGAACCTGAGCTGTCCGATGACAAGGCTGTCGAAGAAGAAGGCGACGACACTTCCACGGACTGGCTTGGCTATCTGCTCGTGGCCGGCGTCGTCGTCCTCGGTATCGGCATCGTGGCCGCTCCCTTCCTGCTCATTCTGCTGGCGAAACGTCGCCGGCGGCAGGCTCGACGGACCGATGCGCTGATCCGAGCACGCTTCGCCGGCGGGTGGGACGAGGTGCTCGATCAAGCGCGAGACCTCGGTGTCGCGCAGGAGTCTCACCTCACGCGCCGTGAGAGCGCAGTAGCTCTCAGTGGCGTGTTCGCCGATACCGAATTGGCAGCGCTTGCAGAGGAACTGGATCACGGGACCTTCGCTCCGGATGCCCCTGCGGAGTCGGCGGCCGAAACGGCGTGGCAGCACGTCGACGAGGCACTCGTCGCGATGGCATCAGCGGTGCCATGGCGACGCCGGACACTCGGGCGGTTCTCGCTGCGGTCATTGGCCCACCGTCGGCTGGCCCGGCGCCGGGATGGCGAAACGGCGACCATCGTCGACAGTGAACGGCTTGCGCTGCTTGCGCGGATCACCAGGCGAAAGGCTACTCTGTGATTACCCCCGAACTGAGCGATCGCACCGTCACCCGAGCACGCCGAATCAAGGCCCGGCTGATCACCTTCGGGGTCGCGCTTGGCGTGACGTTGCTCTGCTACCTTCTCTTATTTCTTCTTGTGCTCGGTGGCTCCGAGACCCTGGCCCTTATCGGGCTCGGGGCGTACGTCCTCGTCAACCTGGCCTATCTGGTATGGATATTCTGGCTCTTGTTCGCCAGAGCGCAAACGCCCGGCTACAAGTTCACCAAGCTCGTGGCGGTGGATCGCGCGTCCGGACTACCGTCCGGCGGTAAGTTATTCTTGCGACACTTGCTGCAGGGTGTCATCTCGATGGTGACGCTGGGGCTCGGTGAAGTCATCATCTGCTATGTGAGCTACGACGGGCGGACAACCTGGTTTGACCGTATCGTCGGAGTAGTCGTCGTCGACCGTGAAACGCCGGCTGGCCCCACTCTTGCTCAGGACATGGAGCGGCCGGTCCCTCCGGCAATCCAAGAGGTGCGAGCCACGATCGTGGAACGCGTCCCTGACGGGACCACACAGATAATTGATGACGTGGTCGGTGACCGACCGGATACCAGCGGCGATCGATTCGCCGCGGCGCCAGTAATCACCGGTCATTCACCCATCCAGGAGGTTCCCGGAAGCCCGCGAGCCCGGGCCGGGGAGGCCGTGGAATCCGGTCCCAGGCCGTCTCCCCAAGTCGCTATCCCAGCTGCTCATTCCGGGAACGCGTCGCCACCGTCAGCCAGTTCTGGACTCGGAGCTTTACGACCTGACATGCCGCCAGCCGATGGGGGGCCGGGGGCAGGCTTCATCAGCAGCATACCTTTCGCTGCCAAAACCGGTCGCGAGGGACAACCTCCCGCTGAGCCCGCTTCCGACCCGGCTAGGCCGACGCCGGTGGTGCGAAGCATGGCACCGGTTTCAGGTCCGGAGCACACTATCCTGGTTGAGGAGCCCGGCGCGAGCGAGGTGCCGACGATCCGCTTCGACGACAACTCTGAATCCACGGTTCTCGGTGCTCTCGTCCTCGGCCGGAACCCCGTTCCGCCCGCCAATTACCCGTCGGCCGTCTCGCTGGCTGTTGAGGATCCCGCGATGAAGATCTCGAAGACCCATCTGCTGTTGGCTGTCGACGGTTCTAAGCTGACCGTGACAGACCTTCAATCCACCAACGGTGTGCGACTTGCCGCCCCAGGCGCAGCGGCCATCAGGATCCCACCCGGCCAGCCTCAGCAGGTAACGCCGGGGACCCGTGTCCATCTCGGTAGCCGGTGGTTCGAGGTCATGTCGTGACTCCGATCCTGGAGGTCGCTGCGGCAGGGACAACGCATCAGGGCAATTTCCGCGACCACAACGAGGACGACTACCTTGCCAGGCGTCCGGTGTTTCTTGTCGCAGATGGCCTAGGTGGGCACGCTAGCGGTGAAGTAGCTTCGCGCCGCGTCGTGGAAGCTTTCGAACCTCTCACGGATCGCGACTGGGTCACGGCGGAGGACGTGCTTGCTTCGGTGAGTAGGGCGTCGGAAAGCGTGCGAGCTCTCGCGTCCGGAGATAGAGCACCGGGTTCTACGGTCACCGGAGTGGCCTTGAGCGATCAAGGGGGCGTGCCGTGCTGGCTCGTGTTCAATATCGGTGACTCGCGGACGTACTTGCTGCACGGGGAGCGGCTAGAGCAGCTCACGGTGGATCACTCCGGTATTCGGCAGCGCGGTGGCACAGCTCCACCACGCAACATCGTCACCCGGGCTATCGGGGCGGGAGTCGATCGTCCGCCGATGGCCGACCAGTGGCTGGTGCCCGCGGTGGAGGGGCAGCGGTTACTGCTGTGCTCTGATGGTTTGACTAACGAATTGACCGAGTTGCTGATCCAGGCGCATCTGATGAGCGATCCTGATCCGCAGGTCGTGGCCGACCGGCTTGTCGAGGCCGCCCTGGCGGCCAGCGGACGAGACAACGTCACGGCGGTTGTCGTTGACGCTGTGATTGTCCGATCGGATGCCCCGGCGAGCGACGACTCGGGTGACACGCTTCCCGACACGACTGAGTCCGACCCGCACGGCTTTGCGGTCGCGGATCCAGCCCCGATCACTTAGGCAGGTGACCTATGACAGGGCCCGAAACTCGTTGGCTGCCAGGTAGCCAGGTTGCTCTGGTGTGGGACTCCGGTCTCGTCCTCGTCAGTGGCGACACGCAAGACGCGCACGCCGAGCGCTTGTGGACATCGCTGCGGCGCGAGCCTTCGCTCGAGGTCTTCCTTGAGGTTCTTGCTGAGGCATCCGGACGGGGTCTCTTGCAACTCCCGCCGTTCGCCGTGGCCCTGATGACGCCTCAGGGATGTCACATTGCGGTCCGTGGCAGACTGAGCGTCACGGTTGCCACTGGTGGTGAAAAGCACACGTTCAACGGCGAAGGCGTCACGACGTGGCTCGAGAAGCAACTCCCGCTGCCCGAATCGATCCACATGGTCGGAGAAAACGTCACCGGGGAGGGTCTACCGATTCGGGATGGAATCGTGCGGGCCGGCGCACTCAGTGCCGGTCTGCTACCCAGTGTTGCGACCTTCGTTGACCATGTCGATCTGAGCAAGCCAGTCGAGCTGGACCCACCAACAGCGCGCCAGCCTGCAACTCCGCTCAGTGGTGGTGACAGCGGCCCGGACCCTGCTGGTGATTCTGACAAGTCCTCTGACCAGGGGGCAGCTCCGATAGCCCCAGCCGCGGACCAGGAATCCGCGGTTGAGGCCGTAGACCCGCGGTTGCGAGAAACACGCGTCGAGGAGGAAGCCGGGGAGGCCGGAGACCCGGATGGTGCCCAGAGCGAACGCGCACTTCCTGGAGAGGTTGACGACCCAGCTGGGGAGTCCCTTGACAACCGTGCAGTCGCCGCTGGCAAGTACGAGTCCCTCTGGGGTGCGTCTATCGCGGTCTCGGCCGAGGAGGCGGCTGTGCGGCTTCGTGAAGACGAGGAAGGCAGGGTAGCGCCGCCATCCGAGCCCAGTTCCTCGTCGTCCAATGCAGGGAATGAGCCCATCGAAGCGGTGCAGGCTACTCCCGTGTTGACCGGTGTCCCCGTTTCCTCACCTTCCCCACCGGAGGACGGAGCACCGATCGAGTCTCCTGTTGGAGTGCCCGCTACTGCTGGGAGCGAAGGAGACCTCCATGACGGCCACACGGTGATGGATGCAGGCGAGGAGGTGCCGGTTTCATTCGAGCTGCCCGAAGACTCCGGCGCTCCCATGATCTTGGCCTCGTTCTGCCAGCGCGGACACGCGAACCCTCCACAACGCGAGCTCTGCCGGATCTGCCGCTCACCGGTCGATAGCCGGACTGAGCGCACTCCCCGACCGGCCATGGGGAGGATGCGATTGTCGTCGGGGGAGATCATCGAGCTCATCGGTCCGATCATCGCTGGACGCAGTCCTTCGGGTGCTGGCCGTAGCTCGACACCTCCGGCGCGGCTCGTCTCCATTCCTCATCCACATGTTTCGGGAAACCACCTCGAGATCACTTTCGAGGGCTGGACGGTGCTGGTCCGAGACCTCCGGTCCCGCAATGGGACATACTTGCGTCGGCAGGGAAAGCCTCCGGTCCGATTGCCCGAGCAGGCAATGCCCCTGGCAGATGGCGACGTTCTCGACCTAGGTCACGGTGTGTTCATTTATATGGAGCAACTGCCATGAGTCGATCGGGCCTGGCGCCGCCAGAGTTAGATGGGTTCCGGTACGTCGATCGTATTGGTGGCGGTGGTTTCGCCGACGTATACCGCTACGACCAAACACTCCCCGAGCGCCAGGTGGCCGTGAAAGTTCTGCACCGTGGTATCGGTGGGCCGGCGGTCGACTCCTTTCGCTCCGAAGCCAACCTTATGGCTAAGCTGTCGAACCATCCGTCGATCGTCACTATCTACCAAGCAGGTGTGTCCGCAGACCATCGCCCATTCCTGGTCATGGAGATGTGCTCTTCGGCGCATCTCGGCTCGCGAATCGCCAAGCGAACCCTCACGATTCAGGAAACGCTTGAACTCGGCATACAGATTGCCGGTGCAGTGGAGACCGCTCACCGACAGAACATTCTTCATCGAGACATCAAACCGGCGAACATCCTCTTCACCGAGTTCAAACGGCCAGCTTTGACTGATTTCGGAATCTCGGTGTCAGTAGACACCTCCGACGGATCGACCGGTCGCGCCTTGTCACCGCCATGGGCGCCGCCGGAGCAGTTCGGCAACAGCCCCCATCCCATGGGTCCGTGGAGCGACGTCTATTCGCTGGCCGCGACGCTATACGCCATGCTCGTCGGCCATAGCCCCATGGAACTGCCGCAGGGACCCAACGATGCGCTGTCGATCGGGGCCCGGGTCCGCAACACGCCTGCACCACCCACGCAGCGACCCGACGTGCCGACGAGTCTTGAACGGGCCCTCTCTGTTGCGTTGTCGAAGAATCCACAGCAGCGGTACAGCTCGGCGTTGGACTTCGCGCGTGCGTTGCAGGGGATCCAGGCCGAACAGCACTTGTCCGTGACCACGGTAGACGTGCGCACGGACGACATTGAGGACGACATCGACGACGTGGATACCGGAACGCGGGTCGGCGGTTTCGTGCTCATCGACCCGGATGACGATCAACGTGGGCAGACTGAGACCAGCCATACAGCGCGCACGTCCGAAGACACCGAGTTCGCCTTCCGAAGTGCTCGGTCGATGTCCATGACCGGTGATCACCGCCCGGCACCACAAGTCCTGCAGCATGGTCGCGGTGTTGCGCCGGCGGTGGAACCCCTGGACTTCACCGGACCGCCACCGGCGGAGGTCGATCACGGGTACACGTACGCACCGACTGAGCACGAGATCATCGAGAGTGAACCAGACGGGCCGCGATGGTGGCTCTGGATCGCCGGGGTCGTGAGCGTTGTCGTGATAGCCGGGCTCGGTGTGGTTGCCCTTCGTGGAGTCGCCAACGAGGTTGGCGATGACCCGTCCGGCTCAACCGCGCAGTCGGTCGCGCCTGCTGATCCGCTGACCGGGCTGGTGCCGAAGGTTCAAGACCTCGCGGGGACCCGACAGGGGGACGAGGTGACATTCACGTGGGTCAACCCTGAACCCCGTGACGGGGATACGTATAGCTACTGGGTCCAAGAAGTGGGCGTGGACCGGGCCGAAGAAGTGACGGACCAGACTGTTGTCACAGTTCCCGCTGTGTTGCCGAAGACGTGTATCGAAGTCGAGCTTCGTCGGTCGAACGGACGTGGCTCGGCACCCGAGAGGAGCTGCGTCGAGTGACGGTCGGGCAGATGACCGTGGACTACGCGGGGGAGGTCTTCGTCGTTGAATCGTCGGAGTTGTTGACTGTCGGTCGCAATGGAGACATAGCTATCGAGGACAACCCGTTCCTTCATCGGTTGTTGTTGGAGCTCGCGGTGCGGGACGGGTTCTGGTGGCTGGCTAACGTAGGGTCCCGGATCGCGGTCAACGTCGAAGACGGGTCACGTCTGACTTCGAGCACGCTAGCCCCGGGTGCGCGACTGCCGTTGGTCTTTCCGCGTAGTGTCGTCACCTTCACTGCTGGCGGGACGACGTATGAACTCGTCATGGATCAAGTCATCCCAGGGGCCTCCGACAAGCCCCTGGATGCGGTCGTTCCCGGCGATACGACGATTGGCAACACTCACTTCACCGAGACGCAATTGCTGGCCGTTCTGGCTTTGGCGGAACCGCTTCTACGCCATCACGGTGAAGCGGTGTCCAGTGTGCGGAGTGCGGTTGAGGCTGCCCACCGGCTGGGCTGGGCCCAGACACGCTTCAATCGCAAGCTCGACAATGTGTGCGACAAGCTCGACCGGATCGGGGTCTCCGGTCTCAAGGGAGGTCCCGGCACGCAAGCGGCGATGCGACGGATTCGGCTTGTGGAGTACGCGCTCGGCAGTCTGCTCGTCACCCGAGATCACTTACCGATGCTTGAGGCGGAAGTGGCACGCAATCGTTCGACCGGGTCAAGGGGAGAGCAGCCATGAAGATAAGCGTGACGCTTCGGCAGGGAGATACCGCCAAGAACGTGATCATCACCGCGGACGCAACCGCCACAGTCGGGGATGTCGCCACCGCTATCGCCAGTGCCGGTCGGGACGAGTTGATTGTGCCCGAAGACGGCCGACGACTCAGCCTTCGCCTCCACGAGCCGATTACGCAACGCTCCACCAACCTCGCCCCGGGCACGGCGCTGGTGCGATCAGGGGTGTGCTCCGGATCGACGATCGAAGTTGAGACCGCGTCCGCCAGCGCGAGTCGTGAGGCTGCGGGTGCCATCCTTAGGGTCGTCGAGGGGCCGGACCGGGGGATCGAGGTCCCGCTGCGCTACGGTTCATCGCAAGTTGGGCGCACCGAAGACAACGACGTGCGATTGCGCGATCCCAAGGCGTCGAAGAATCATGCTCGCATCGTTGTAGGTGAGCATGTTGAGATCATCGACAATAATTCAGCCAACGGTGTCGTCGTCGGTGGGCAAAGGGCCTCCAGGGTCACGTTAGGTCCTGGTGACGTTGCGTTGCTCGGCGAAACGAGAGTATGTATCGAGGCTCTCAGCCAGCCTTCCGGGCGGGCGCCAGCGACATCCAACGATATTGCCTTCACCCGACCTCCGGTGGTCCTCAAACGGCCCGAACCGATCGAGATAGACCTACCTGAGATACCTGAGGAACAGGATCCTCAGTCTTTCCCGTGGTTGGCCATGGCCGCACCGCTCATCATGGGCGTTCTTCTCTATTTGTTTACTCGATCGATACTCAGTGTGATATTCATAGGGCTGAGCCCTCTATTGATGATCGGGAACTACGTGTCGACCAGAATCGACCTCAAGCGGCGCGAGAAGAAAGCACTGGCGCGATTTGAAGCAGGTTTGGATCGCGCCGACTCGGAAATGATCGAAGCGCTGGAAGTCGAGCGTCAGCAGCGGCTGATCCTCTATCCCTCGCCCAGCGAGTGCGTTGATTCGGTCTTCGAACAGTCACCGAGGTTGTGGAGCAGGCGACCCGAGCACCCGGAGTTCATGCAGGTTCGACTGGGCTGCGGACCGATTCGGCCTGCCGCACATTTCTCGCGACAATCTGGCGGCAAACGCGAAGACCTCCTCGCTCGGGTGGCGACTCTCCGAAGCAAACACGCAGTGCTGCACGATGCCCCCGTAGTCGCAGACCTGTCATCCGTGGGTGGGATCGGCATCGTTGGGACAAGTGCGGTTCCGATCGGCGTCGCGCGGGCGGTCGCTGCTCAGGTGGCAGCGATGCACTCCCCGAGTGAGGTCGTGGTGACCTGCCTGACATCGACCCCCCACAAGCCGGATTGGAGCTGGCTGGAATGGCTGCCGCACACGCGCTCGCCGCATACCCCAATCGGTGGATTGCACCTTGCGGCGGACGCCGAGTCCGCGCGGCTGGTGCTCGATGAGCTGGAAGCCCTTGTCGCGGGAAGGCTCGCTGCTACAAAAGAGCAAGAGGCTCGTGTCAGAGGGCCATTGGTGACGAACGAGCCGCAAGGCGGTGGGCCCACGCCAGCAGTTCTCGTGATCATTCACGAGCCGGTGGCTGACATGGCACGCATGACGGCGTTGGCTGAACGCGGACCCGATGCGCGCGTGCACGTGTTGTGGGTGGCGGAGAGGCCGACCCAGATACCGGCGGCCTGCCGGACCTACCTCGACCTGGGCGACGGGAACTCTGCTCACGTTGGGATGGTTCGAAGTGAGCAGCTCGTCGATCCGGTGGCCACCGAGGCGCTCGACCCCCACACGGCCGCGACGGTCGCCCGTCGATTGGCGCCGGTGACGGACGCGGGCGTGCCGGTCCGGGACGACTCGGATCTGCCGCGGACGGTCACCGTGGTCTCGCTCCTGGGCCACGAAGACTCCGATGAGCCCGAGCTGGTGCTGGGACGGTGGAAGGAGAACGGCTCCTTCCTCGATCGGACTGCACCACCACGGCCGAGTGGGCGTGCTGGCGATCTGCGATCGGTCGTCGGACACACCGGCACGGAACCCTTTACGCTCGATCTCCGAACCCAGGGGCCGCACGCACTCGTCGGTGGTACCACCGGAGCCGGCAAATCGGAGTTCCTCCAGGCGTGGATCCTTGGGCTCGCACATGCCTATAGTCCGGATCGGGTCACGTTCCTCTTTGTCGACTACAAGGGTGGGAGCGCTTTTGCCTTGTGCGAGTCGCTTCCCCATGCCGTCGGTATGGTGACCGACCTGTCGCCGTACCTGGTGCAACGCGCGTTGCGGAGCCTTCGCGCGGAGATCCACTACCGTGAGCGACTGCTCAACGCCAAAGGCAAGAAAGACTTGATCGAGCTGGAAAAGACTGGCGATCCCGAGTGCCCCCCTAGTTTGATAATCATCGTCGATGAATTTGCCGCGCTTGCTGGTGAAGTCCCGGAGTTTGTCGACGGCGTCATCGATATTGCGCAACGCGGCCGGTCACTAGGGCTACACCTCATCATGGCCACCCAGCGACCTGCTGGCGTCATCAAGGACAGCTTGCGCGCCAACACCAACCTTCGTATTGCCCTTCGGATGAATGACGAGCACGACTCAACCGACGTGCTCGGATCTCCGATGGCGGCACATTTCGACCCCGCAATTCCTGGCCGTGGAGCTGCAAAGACCGGTCCCGGTCGGATCACCACGTTCCAATCGGGCTTCCCTGGCGCGCGGACACTCGCCGAGCCGCCGGCTCCACCGATTCAGGTGGCCCAGACCGACTTCGGCATGACTGAGGACTGGAAGGTCCCATCACCGAAAGCGGTGGGCGGCGATGTCGCAACCGACATCGAGCGTGTAGTGAAGACCGTCACTGTGGCCGCACGGCTCGGGGGGGTCCCTGCTCCCCGGCGGCCCTGGCTCGATGCTCTGGCCAGCGTCTACGACTTGGCCAAGCTCAATCAACGCAACGACCGCGAGATCGTCCTCGGTGTACTCGATGATCCCGACCGTCAAGCACAGGTCACTGAGCACTTCTTCCCTGACGTTGACGGGAACATCCTCTACCTCGGGAGTAGCGGCTCCGGCAAGTCCACGGCGCTGCGCAGCCTGGCTGTGGCTTCTAGTATCACTCCACGCAGCGGGCCCGTCCATGTCTACGCGTTGGACTTCGCGGGTGGAGCTCTAGGATCTCTGAGTGTTCTGCCAAACGTTGGTGACGTTGTCGGCGGAGACGACACCGAGCGCGTGCAACGGCTCATCAGAATGCTGACTCTCCTTGTCGAGGATCGTGCCGAGCGTTATGCCGCCGCGCGGGCGTCCAGCCTGACGGAATACCGCAAACTGGCCAATAAGGCTGACGAGCCGCGGGTATTGCTGCTGCTCGACGGATTCGGGACGTTCCGTGATGACTTCGAGGTGGCGACCGACCGGGCACCCTCCTTCACGGCGTTCCAGCGCCTGCTCGTTGATGGCCGTCAAGTCGGTGTGCACGTGGCGATGAGTGGAGACCGACCTTCATCGGTGCCCGCGTCGATAGCGGCTTCCTTCCCTCGTCGGATCATCCTGCGGCAGGCCGACCAAGATAGTTACAGCAGCCTCGGGGTTCCGAACAACATCCTGACCCCCGATAGCCCGCCTGGCCGGGGGCTGCAGCCTGAAAAGCCGATGGAACTCCAGATCGCCATCCTCGGTGGTGAGCCGTCGGCAGCAGCTCAGGCTCGGCACATCGAACACCTCGCTGCCGATGCCGGGGAACGGATCCAGCAACGACCTGCCCGAGTCTTGGCGTTGCCGGGCCTCATCGCGGCCAGCTCAATGCCGTCGCGCTGTGGCGATGAACCCACGCTGGGCGTCTCAGACACCACGTTGACCCCGGTCGGCTTTGACCCGCATGGCAACATCCTTATCGCTGGGCCTCCTCAATCGGGGCGCACAAGAGCCCTGCAGTGGTTCGCCTACTCCATCGCCGCCGCCTCCCCGGCCACCCGGCGAGTGCATCTCTCGGCCCGGCGCAGCCCGCTGTCTACGGACGGGATATGGAACGTCACTGTCACCGGCGAAGCAGATATCGAAGCCCTCTTGGGGAAGCTGGAGCTTTGGGCGGGTGCTCCCGCTGCTGGTGCGATGCCGGATCTCGCGTTGTTCCTCGACGGTGTTCCAGACATGGGCGGGAGCATGTATGAGTCTCGCTTGGCCTCAGTCGTGACCGAGGCTCGACGCAACGGTCACCTCACCTGCGCCGAGGGCGAGCTGTCGGGCTGGAGCAACGGTTGGGACCTGCCCCAGGAACTCAAGTCGACTCGGACTGGCATGCTGCTGCGACCGGATCAAATGGATGGCGACTCCCTACTGCGAACCGCCTTACCACGATGCAAGCCCTCGGACTTCCCCAGCGGGCGTGGCTACTGGATCAAGGGTGGTAACGCGTGGAAGGTGCAGTTGCCGCTGGTCGAATAGGGGACGCATCGGTCGCTGGTGACCCCTGTTCGGGCTATGGCGACGGCTATGGGTTGCTCAACCCATTGACCGTCGGGCGGTTGTCGGATGTAATCATGAGGAAGGGCCAAGGGGTGGCCCACTGAAAACAAGGAGAGAATTATGGCCGGCTTTTTCGGAATGAACATCGAAGAGGTTCGCTCGCTGTCCCGTCAGCTCCAGGAGAAGTCACAGCAGATCAACCAGATCGCTCAGCAGTTGACGAGCCAGTTGAGTGGTACCGACTGGAAGGGGCCGGACGCTGAGCGTTTCCGCAGCGAGTGGGACTCGACCCACCGGGCCGCTTTGCAGCGAGTGTGCGACGCGCTGCAGAATGCTTCGCAGAACGCGTCGCGGAACGCGGACCAGCAGGAGCAGGCTTCCGGGAACTGACCTGTATTCCGATCCGCGCGTTGCGTACGGACTGGTTACGCAACGCGCGGATCGTGAATTTTCGACTATCGTGGAGGCATCATGGCTGGTTCCTGGGGTGCGAACCCGGAAGAGCTTGAGTCGCTCTCAGTGTCAATGACTCGTGCGAGTGACAGGTTGGGTCAGATGTCCAGGGAGGCCACGTCTGCTCTTCACGCCGACATCTGGAGGGGCAGCGATGCGCAGCGTTCTCGTTCTCAGTGGGACGGAACGCTCCGTCCCCAGTTGGAGAACGTCGTCGCGTCGCTGAGTCAATGCTCGGAACTGCTACGTGACCATGCCCGTGAACAACGGGAGGCTTCGCGCGTCGAGTCGGGTTCGTCCTACGGAGTATTCGGTGAAACGGACATGTTATCTGGAACTCCGGGCCTGGCTGAAGGGTCTCTATCTCCGCCACCGCCGGAGAGTTCTTCGCCGGCCGAGACGGCCGCCTGGTGGAACAGGCTGACCGCGGCGCAGAAAGAAAGAATTATTGCGGACCACCCCGAGTGGATAGGAAACCGTGACGGAGTCGATTTCGCTTCGCGCGACCGCGCCAACCGGGCACTGCTCGATGATGAGCTGGGTCGTGCCATCGCGAATCGCGATGCGCTAGTGGCCACGCGCGACAAGGTGCTTGCCCAGCAGCCCCACGTGAAAGGTGGTTGGGCCGGATTCGTGGACCTGATATACACTGGTGATGAAGTGTTGGACCAGTTTATAATCAACGACTTAAACGACAAGATTAAGTACGCCCAGGAGCGGGTTGATTCGAATATGGCGTTGCGGAGTGTTCTTAAGAAAGCCGAAAGTAGTCATCTCTTGTTGTTCGACGCTTCGGGTTTGAAAACTAAAGCGGCGGTCTCGATTGGGGACGTCGACACGGCGGACCACGTGGCTGTCTACACCCCGGGTGTGTCGACTCGGGTCGAGACCAGCATCGACGGGTGCGTCCGTGATATGATTAATCTTCGTGACAAGACGGAGTCGGTGTTGATGCAACATAACCGTAGCGATGAGACGGTGGCTACCGTTGCTTGGCTCGGTTACGAAGCGCCGGATAATCCTCTCGAGCGCCAGGACGACATCCTGAATTTCTCACGCAATACTTTCTCCGACCAGAGAGCGAAGATTGGGGGCCGGGACTTGGCGAGCTTCTATACTGGGATCGACGCTTCGCGCGACTCGGATGCCCACGTGGTGGCTCTCGGTCATTCTTACGGTTCCTTGACAACAAGTGAGGCGCTACAGAAGAGCGGGACTCATGTCGATGATGTCGTGTTCTTTGGGTCACCAGGGCTCAATATCGATGACGCTGGGGATCTAGATATTTCCGGCTCCGCATACCTCATGGAGGCGGAGGACGATGTTGTGGCCGACTTCGGGGCATTTGGTGGCGATGCCAGCAATGTCTCGGGAATTGAGCACCTTTTAACCAGCGCGACCGAAGAGACGACAGAGTCTCGCGGACATAGCGAGTATCTGCGAGGCCAAAGCACGTCTCAACTCAATATGGCCAGCGTCGTTGCGGATTGTCCTGAGGACGCTTATTATGGCTTGAACATCGATAAGGGCGACCTAGTACGTGAAGCACTAGCGCGGTTCGATCCTACCCGACCAATACTCGTGCGTCTTCCATGAGGTCGGTTTCATTGGCGGCCGTGGCTGCTACGCTTTTTCTAGTCACTGGCAGCTGTGCGATTATCCCTGGAGGTAGTTTGAGTGACGTACCGCGGGATTCGGCGGGCGATTCCGCCGTCTTCGACGAAGTCACGTACGAGGAGATGGACCAACGAATCCTCGAGGCCCTTGAGCGGGTTAGGGAGCGACTCGCACGTGAAGTGGGTTCGCAATGGTCCAGCGGCATCCCGAAGCCCAAGACGGGGGTCTGCCCTGGCGGTATGTTTGGGCGCTACCGTCTCGGTGACTTCACCGGCCCGATCCCTGACGATCGGTGGGAGACGGCGCAGCAGCTCTTGATGGAGGAGTTCGCCCCGCTCGGGGCGACTGAACTCATCGTGCTCCGGGATGAGCCGGGACGCCACGTGATCGACATCGTCGGTGAGTACGGATTCATGGTGAGCCTCGGATCTGCGGAGCTAGCTGATCTCATCGTCTTCGGTCCATGCATTGCGGAACGCTGATAGCTCCGCGTGGGTGTTTGGACGACTGCTGAGCGGTGGGCGGTCGAGATCGAACGGGTAAGTCGCTGTGTAGACGGCCACTCGTCGCGCCAGCGGATTTCCGTGCCACCGATCGGCGCACTGCGGCCCGGCAGCGGGCCTACACGCTTCGCACCGCGCTCCGCCAACACCCGTTTGGGCGCTGGGGGGCTCATGGAGCGCCGGTCGGCATCGGCTGACGGGGCGCTCGACTACACCGAAGCGGTGTTGACCCAGTTCGAGTCGGCGTCGAGGTCGGTCGCGAGGTCCGGCGGGCGCCGCAAGGTGTATGCCGTGGGTGCGGCCCAGCCGATGGGGGATGGCCTCGAGTCGAGCGCCGTCTAGGTGAACCGGAGCGCTTGCGTGTTATAAGTCTTCTATGAAATCGATCCTCGAGCCGGTTGTGACTGCTGCGCTTGTATTAGTCGTGGGCAGCTGTGCGATTAGCCCGCGGGGTAGTGTGAGTGACGTACCGCAAGATTCGGCTGGCGATGCCGTTTTGGACGATGTCACGTACGAGGAGATGGATCAACGAATCCTCGAAACCCTTGAGGGGGTTAGGGAGCGGCTCGCACGTGAAGTGGGTGCGCAATGGTCCAGCGGTATCCCGAAGCCCAAGACGGGGGTCTGTCCCGGCGGTATGTTTGGGCGCTACCGTCTCGGTGACTTCACCGGCCCGATCCCCGACGATCGGTGGGAGACGGCGCAGCGGCTCGTGATGGAGGAGTTCGCCCCGCTCGGGGTGACTGAACTCATCGTGCTCCGGGATGAGCCGGGACACCACGTGATCGAGATCGTCGGTGAGTACGGATTCACGGTGAATTTCGGATCTGCGAAGCTAGCTGATCTCATCGCTTTCGGTCCGTGCATCGCGGACCGCTGACAGCTCCCTGTGGATGTCTGGACGACTGCTATGCCATGGCTGCGGCCCAGCGGATGGGGGAGAGCGTTGAGCCGAGCGTCGTCCAGGTGAACCGGAGCGCTTGCGTGTTATAAGTCTTCTATGAAATCGATCCTCGAGGCGGTTGTGGCTGCCGCGCTTGTTCTAGTGGTGGGCAGCTGTGCGATTACCTCTGGAGGTAGTGTGAGTGACGTACCACGAGATTCGGCTGGCGATCCGGACGTCTTCGAGGATGTCACGTACGAGGAGATGGATCAACGAATCCTCGAAACCCTTGAGCGAGTGAGGGAGCGACTCGCACGTGAAGTGGGTTCGGAATGGTCCAGCGGCATCCCGGGCTCCGAAACGACCGCCTGTCCCGGCGGTATGCTTGGGAACTACCGTCTCGGCGACTTCACCGGCCCGATCCCCGACGATCGGTGGGAGACGGCGCAGCGGCTCGTGATGGAGGAGTTCGCCCCGCTCGGGGTGACTGAAATCATCGTGCTCCGGGATGAGCCGGGACACCACGTGATCGAGATCGTCGGTGACTACGGATTCACGGTGAGCCTCCGGTCTGCCGAGCTAGCTGATCTCATCGCTTTCGGTCCGTGCATCGCGGACCGCTGACAGCTCCCTGTGGGTGTCTGGACGACTGCTCAGCGGTGGGCGGTCGAGATCGACTGGGTAGGTCGCTGTGTAGACGGCCACTCGTCTCGCCAGCGGATTGCCTTGGCCGACTCGCCGGTAGCGGTCGATGACCTGGTGTAACTCGGCCGTCATGGCGGCGACGTGCTCGGCTGTCGCGATCACGACCTCGTCGCTCATCCCGACCGTGTCCCGCCACCGGGCGGGCCAGGACGCTTCGATGTCGAGCCAGTGCTCGAAGCGCTGGTCGAAGTGGCGCAAGTAGTCGCGGGTGAGCCAGCCCCAGGCCGATTCGGCGTCGGGATCAGTCGCGAGGTCCGACGGGCGCCACGAGGTGTATGCCGTGGCCGCAGCCCAGCGGCGTTCGCGGCCGGTGCCGGTGCCGGTGTCGTGGACGAGGGCGACCGCAGCCAATTGTCGTAGGTGGTAGGAGGTGGCGCCGCTATTCGTGCCCAGAGCAGCGGCCAACTCGGTCGCGGTGGCGGGGCCGCCGTGACGCAGCGCGACGAGTAGCCGCGAACGCAGCGGATGGGCGAGGGCCTTGAGCCGAGCGCCGTCCAAGTGAACCGGAGCCGGGTCGGGGACCTCACGAGGACCAGCCATGCCTGCACAATACCTATGCACAGTTGCTTTGTATAGGAGTGCTCCGGGCCGCCTCTGCAGCGCATCCGTGCAGGTCAACAGGGGTATGCCGGTGATTTGTCGGGGACCTAGGGTGGCCCGTAGAATTGTCAACTGTTGTGCCGCACCGCGATCTGTGCCGGCGCCCGTCACGTGGGTGCCGCTGCCGATGTCACCCAGCGTCGCGGCATACCCCACGAGTCTTTCCACCGGAGGCTCGGTCACGATACGAAACGGACCGGCAGAAATGCGCACCTACACCCCCAAGCCCGGCGAGGTCGAACGCGCCTGGCATGTCATCGACGCGAGCGACGTCGTGCTCGGTCGGCTCGCGGCCCAGACCGCGGTGCTGCTGCGTGGCAAGCACAAGCCGACCTTCGCCCCACACGTCGACACAGGCGACTTCGTCATCATCGTCAACGCAGCCAAGGTGGCCTTGTCCGGCAACAAGGCCGAGCAGAAGCGCGCCTACCACCACTCCGGCTACCCGGGCGGTCTCCGCTCGATCACCTACGCCGAGCAGTTGGCCAAGGACCCGCGCAAGGTCATCGAAAAGGCAGTGCGCGGGATGCTCCCCAAGAACTCCCTGAGCCGTCGACAGCTGACCAAGCTCAAGGTCTACAGCGGCGACACCCACCCGCACGCCGCTCAGAAGCCCGTTCCCTTCGAGATCTCCCAGGTGGCCCAGTAATGGCTGACATGACGACCGAGGGCCTCGATGCTGTCCTCGAGACCGACGAGCCCGAGCTGAGCGAGTACACGACCGAGAGTTCCGAGGCGGTCGAGCCCGGCGCTGCCCGCAAACCGACGGCCTCAGCGCCGGGGTCGGCGACCGGTCGGCGTAAGCAAGCCATCGCGCGGGTGCGCATCGTGCCCGGCACCGGCACCTGGACGATCAACGGCCGCACTCTGGATTCCTACTTCCCGAACAAGGTGCATCAGCAGCTCGTCAACGAGCCGCTCGCAGTCCTCGAGCTGGAAGGCGCCTACGACGTGCTGGTCCGGGTGCACGGCGGAGGGCCGTCGGGCCAGGCCGGGGCGGTGCGTCTTGGTGTTGCTCGAGCGCTGAACGGGGTCGACCCCGATCTCAACCGGCCCTCGTTGAAGAAGGCCGGGTTGCTCACTCGGGATCCACGCGTGCCCGAGCGCAAGAAGGCCGGGCTAAAGAAAGCCCGCAAGGCTCCGCAGTACAGCAAGCGCTGACCGCCGCCATCGGGGTCTCGGCGCCCGGTCGATGCGCCGGGGCTCCTTTGAGCGGAGTGGGTTCCTTTGCGTATGCCGGGTGCGGCGTTATCGCTTGACGAACCTCGGGGGGCGAGAGTGTGGCATACACCATCGAAAGGTTGTTGTTGTGGGTCGATTGTTCGGCACCGACGGGGTCCGAGGAACCGCTAACGAAGACATCACGGCTGAGGTCGCGCTCGACCTGGCCGTGGCTGCAGCGCACGTGCTAGCCGATGCCGGAGAGTTCGAAGGGCACCGGCCGCTCGCAGTGGTCGGCACCGACGGCCGGGCCTCTGGCGAGTTCCTGTCGAATGCCGTGATCGCCGGACTGGCGTCGGCTGGTATCAGTGTCTTCAACGCCGGCATGCTGCCGACACCCGCGTTGGCTTTCCTCACCGCTGACCTCGATGCTGACCTCGGGGTGATGATCTCGGCATCGCACAACCCGATGCCCGACAACGGCATCAAGTTCTTTGCCCGTGGTGGGCACAAACTCGACGATCAGCTCGAAGACGCCATCGAAGCCCGGATGCGCGAACCGTGGAAACGACCGACCGGAGCCGACGTGGGTCGCGTGCACCCGCTACGCGACGCTGAGAGCCGCTACGTCAAGCGGTTGCTATCGGTGCTGCCGAACCGGCTCGACGGGTTGCATGTGGTCATCGACGCTGCTCACGGCGCCGCCTCGGTCACCTCACCGTGGGCTTTCCGCGAAGCCGGTGCCTATGTCACCGTCATCGGGGCCGAGCCGGACGGGCTGAACATCAACGACGGATACGGCTCGACCCACTTGGCGCGGCTGCAACGAGCAGTCGTCGAGAACGGCGCCCAACTCGGCATCGCCCACGACGGGGACGCCGACCGCTGCCTAGCTGTTGATGCGCACGGCGAGATCGTCGACGGTGACCAAATCATGTGCGTGCTCGCGCTGGCTCTCCGAGAGCGCGGCGAGCTGGCCAAGGACACGGTCGTCGCCACTGTCATGAGCAACCTGGGCATGATCCAGGCGATGGACCGGGCCGGGATCACGATCCGCCAGACCGCGGTCGGTGATCGCTACGTCCTCGAGGACATGAAGTCCGGCGGTTATTCACTTGGCGGCGAGCAGAGCGGCCACGTGATCTTCCTGGATCACTCGAACACGGGCGACGGCGTGCTCACCGGGCTCATGCTCGGTGCGCGGCTGACCGAGACGAAACGATCACTGGCCGATCTGGCTTCGGTGATGACCCGGCTGCCACAGGTGCTCGTCAATGTCGCCGGTGTCGACAAGAACGCTGTCGACGACGATCCGAAGGTGCAGGCTGCGGTCGCTGCGGCAGCCAGCGACCTGGGTGACACCGGGCGGGTGCTGCTGCGCAAGTCGGGGACCGAGCCCTTGGTGCGGGTCATGGTCGAAGCCTGCGACCAGCTGCGCGCCGAAGCGGTCGCCGACCAACTCGCCGCTGTCGTACGGCAGCGACTAACCCTCTGAGCGCACTCGGGGGTCGGGGCCACTCACATCGGGACACCGATCGACGTGACCACGTGTGCGGCACCGTCGTGCAACTGGTACGTGGCACCGACGATGCCGAGGGCGCCGGTGCTGACTCGCTCGGCGATGAGGTGGGACCGCTCGGTCAGCAGCGTCGCGGTTTGGCGCACGTGTTCGGCCTCGATCTCGTCGGTGCCGGCTTGGTCGTGCTTGCCGGCTGCCAACACGCTCGGGGTCACCCGTTCCACGACATCACGGACAAAACCCGGCGGCATGGTGCCCGACTGCACGGCTTCGATGGCGGCGCCGACCGCGCCACACGAGTCGTGACCGAGGATGACGATCAGCGGTATGCCGAGCACACCCACGCCGAACTCCAGCGATCCGAGCACCGAGGCGTCGACGACATGCCCGGCGGTGCGGACGACGAAGAGGTCGCCCAGTCCCTGGTCGAAGATGATCTCGGCCGCGACCCGGCTATCGGCACAACCGAAGAACACGGCGAACGGTCGCTGTCCGCCGGCCAGCTGGTGTCTCATCCCAGCGTCCTGATTCGGGTGGGCACGCTGGTCGGTCATGAATCGTGCGTTTCCGGCCACCAGTGCGGTCCAGGCATCTAGCGGAGTGCTCGGGCGAGTAGCGGTCGTGTCATTCATGATTGCCTCACAACCCAGGTCGCTTTCTGATCGTGGCGCCGAGGGACTCGGCCACCGAGGTGAAGAAGTCGTTGCCCTTGTCGTCGATGACGATGAATGCCGGGAAGTCTTCCACCTCGATGCGCCAGATCGCTTCCATTCCGAGCTCAGGGTATTCCAGCACCTCGACGTGTTTGATGCAGTCCTGGGCCAGTCGGGCGGCCGGTCCACCGATCGACCCCAGGTAGAACCCGCCGTAGGCAGCGCACGCACCGGTGACCTGCCGGCTGCGGTTGCCTTTGGCGAGCATGATCAGCGAGCCACCCGCGGCCTGGAACTGCTCGACGTAGGAGTCCATCCGGCCCGCCGTGGTCGGGCCGAAGGAGCCGGAGGGCATACCCTCCGGAGTCTTTGCCGGCCCCGCATAGTAGACCGGGTGATTCGCGAAATAGCTGGGCATCGGTTCGCCGGCGTCGAGTCGCTCCTTGACCTTGGCGTGGGCGATGTCGCGGGCCACGACCATTGTTCCCGTGAGTGAGAGCCGGGTCCCGACCGGGTGCCGCGTCAGCTCGGCAAGAATCTCGGGCATCGGCTGGTCGAGATCGATACGCACCACGTCGTCGGCCGCCTGCGCCGCGCCGCCCGCGCGATCGGAGCTACTCCCGGTGCCGGAGGTGAGTTGCGCGTCGGCAATCTCGGGCAGGAATCGTTCCGGTTCAGATTCGAGTTGCTCGATGAAGACGCCGTCGGGGGTGATCCTGCCGAGGCACTGACGGTCGGCCGAGCACGAGACCGCCACGGCCACCGGCAGACTGCCTCCGTGACGCGGCAGGCGGATCACCCGCACGTCGTGGCAGAAGTACTTGCCGCCGAATTGGGCGCCGAAGCCCAACTGCCGGGTCAGCTCGAGCACCCGCTCCTCCAGGACCCGGTCACGGAAGCCGTGACCGGTGCTCGAACCGCTGGTTGGCAGGGTGTCGAGGTATTTCGCCGACGCGTACTTGGCTGTCTTGAGCGCGAACTCGGCGGAGGTGCCGCCGATCACGATCGCCAGATGATAGGGAGGGCAGGCGGCCGTGCCCAGGGATCTCACCTTCTCACCGAGGAAACGCATCAGAGAGCTCTCGTTGAGCAACGCCTTGGTCTCCTGGTAGAGGTAGCTCTTGTTGGCCGAGCCGCCGCCTTTGGCCATGAAGAGGAACGTGTAGTTCAGTTCGTGCCCGGGCGCGGTGTCGGCATACAACTCGATCTGTGCAGGCAGGTTGCTGCCGGTGTTCTCTTCCTCCCACATCGTGATCGGCGCCATCTGTGAATAGCGCAGGTTGAGGGTCGTGTAGGCGTCGAAAACGCCCCGGCTGAGTGTCCGTTCGTCCGCGCCGCCGGTGAGCACGTGCTGGCCACGCTTGCCCATGATGATGGCGGTGCCGGTGTCCTGGCACATCGGCAGTGTGCCGTGAGCGGAGATGGCAGCGTTCTTGAGCAGATCCAGGGCCACAGCCTTGTCGTTGCTGCTCGCCTCGGGGTCGTCGAGAATGCTGCGCAGCTGCGCCAGGTGGTCCGGGCGCAGATAGTGCGCGATGTCATGCATCGCGGTCTCACTGAGCAGCCGCAGTGCCTCGTCAGCAACGTGGAGGAACTGCCGGCCGGCAAGTGCGCCCGAACCCTCGACCACGTGGACTCCATCAGTGGTGAGCAGGCGCCACGGCGTGTCGAGCGGACCGATCGGCAGTAGATCCTCGTAAGCGAAATCGGTCATCGCTGCTCCCGGCGTCTCGCTGCCCTGCGCTAGAACTCAGCGCGACCGGGGTAGTAAGCCCCGGCTTGGGCGACAGTGGCAGCCGAGGTGGTGGCCGCCCGCTCAAGCGCGGGGCGCACATCGGTCAGGACGGCATCGTGAAGCCGGCTGCGAGCTGCCGGACTGCCGAGCATCTCCGCATCGAGCAACCCGGAGATCAGACCGGCCATGAAAGAGTCGCCGGCGCCCACCGTATCGACGACGCTCTCGGCCCGCGCCGGCACAACGGCGGCCTCAGCCCCGCTGGGGGAGCTCACGGCATACACCGCGCCGGCACTACCGAGGGTGACGACGACCAAATCAGGTCCGAGCGCGGCCCACGCGCGCAAGATGTCCGGAATGAATGACCCCGGGTAGAGCCACTCGAGGTCTTCGTCGCTGGCCTTCACGATGTCGGAGGCTTCGACGAGCGCTTCGACCCGGTCGCGGACAGCCGCGGGCGCACCCATCAGCTCCGGACGGATATTCGGGTCGTAGGAAATCGTCGCCTGCTCTCGCAACGCTCGGACCAGATGCAGCACGTCGCTGCCTCCCGGCTCGTGAATGGCCGCGATGCTGCCTGTGTGCAGGTGACCAATGGCCGGCTCGGGTTGAGCTGCCGCGGCCGGGAGCTGCCAGGTGAACTCGAAACGATAGGTCGCCCGGCCGTCGGCGTCGAGCGCGGCGAAGGCAACCGGCGTAGCGGCGGCGTTGTCGCTGCCCGGAACGAGACGCACTCCGTGCCGTTGGCACGCCTCGGTGATTCGTCGACCGTGTTCGTCGCGCCCGAACCAGGTGCCCAGGACCACGGGGTGTCCGAGCGTCGCCAGCCCGAAGGCGACGTTGGCCGGGCTGCCTCCGACGTGCTCGGTGTGCGCTCCGGCGTCGGAGTTGACAGAGTCGACGGTGTCGATGAGAGCTTCACCGATGACCAGGACGTCGGCAGCGGCGTGGACCGGGCTCACGCTGACCAGCCTAAACGAGGGCCGGGTTTGGCGACCGGGAACGCATACCCGAGCATGGTGACGTGACCGACACGACCAACGAGCCCGACGTGCCCCCGTCGGTTGAGGCATCAGACTCAGCCGAGACGGCAGAGCCGACCGAACCGGTCGGTGGGGGTGAGGGGGAGAGCGCGGACGAGGTGGCTCAGCAGCGGCCTCGGAGCCGGTATGCCCTGGGCTCGGCGTCCAACATGGTGCGCTCGTTGTTCGTCGTGTTCGTCATGCTCGCCGGGCTTGTGCTGCTCGTGCCGCGCGGTGACATGCTTCGGGCGGTCATCGACCCGGCGCCGGTGGCCGCTGCGGCCGTGGCCGAGACCGGCGTGCCGTTCACCGCGCCCCAGGATCTGCCCGACGGGTGGACGGCGACCTCCGCGCGCTTCGGTGAGCTCGGTGACGCCGAGCAGGTCTGGCAGAGCGTGTGGACAACGCCGTCGGGCGGGTCGATCGCCCTCAAAGAAGCCGTCGATGCCGGTGACGACTGGGTGCGCCGGATCACGACCGATGCTGCGGTGTCCGGCTCGGTCGAGCTGGCCGGTCAGAGCTGGGAGCAACGCGTCGACGAACGTGGGCAGCTGCACCTTGTCCGGAACACCGATACCGACCAAGGGGTGCTCACCACGGTGGTCAGTGCGACCGGTGGGCTAGCAGAGCTGGAGGTCTTCGTGCCCGCCCTACGTGCCGTGACTGTGCTCGACTAGATTCACCTGCGGCCGGCCCGGCCGCTACTGCCCGGATGTCTCGCCCTTGGCGATCTGTGCTTGAGCCGCATCGAGCCACCGGGAGCAATGGGCGGCCAAGGCCTCGCCGCGATGCCACAAGGTCAGGCTCTCTTCGAGAGGGGCTTGGCCACCTTCCAGTCGGGCCACGATGGCCACCAGTTCGTCCCGTGCCTGCTCGTAGCCGAGGTCGGGGATATCGGAGATCCCGGCATCCATGTGCTCGGCGGGGGCAGCGGCCTTGTCCGAGGTCGTGTCCGGCGCGGATGCCGGGTCGGTCGGGTCCGTCACGACGTGCTCCCTTCGGGCGAGGCCGCGGGTGAAGCAGGGGACGGCCCGGTCGGTCGATGCCGTCGGGCACTATTCTGCACCGCCGCGTCAGGGCTGCGTCTCGGTGCCCACGTGGTCCCGTGGCAGGTCATCGGCCTGCACCGCGTCGTTGCCGACGACCTGCACACCGAAGTCTCCTCGGGAAACGAGCACCCGGAGCAGTTCCTCGGGGTGCACGTCGTCGCGCCCCCGCACGACTCGCCCATCCGCATGGGTGACCACGGCGTATCCGCGGTCGAGGGTCGACTGCGGGGACAGGAGCCGCACTTGGGTGCCCAGGTGCTTGATCCGGTCGCTCTCGTGGGACAAACGGGTGCCGAGGCGTTCGGTGGCCCGCTTCAGCAACGTCGCGATCTGCTGACGGTGGGGTGCGATGAGTGCTAGCGGGTCGGTCATCACGGCACGGGAGTAGTGCGCGACGAGCACCCGTCGCTCGGTGTCGAGCCGGCTCGCCAGGGCCCGGCGAGCGCGGGCCCGCAATGCTGCGGTGTTGGCTGCCTCACCGTTCGCGTCGGGCACGATGGCCTTGCCGGCGTCGGTGGGTGTCGATGCTCGCCGATCGGCGACGAAGTCGAGCAACGGGGTGTCGACATCGTGACCTACGGCCGACACCACAGGTGTGTGGGCAGCGTCGACAGCTCGCAGGAGTGTCTCGTTGCTGAACGGCAGCAGCTCCTCAAGCGCGCCGCCGCCTCGGGCGATGACGATGACATCGACCTCCGGGTGGGCGTCGAGCTCGGCCAATGCCGCCACGACCTCCGTCACGGCATGACTGCCCTGCACCGCCACTTGACGGATCTCGAAACGCACCGTCGGCCAGCGACGCCGGGCGTTCTCGACCACATCGTGCTCGGCGGCACTCGCCCGGCCGGTGACCAGGCCGACCAGCCGCGGCAAGAACGGCAGCGGCTTCTTGCGGCGGCTGTCGAAGAGCCCTTCGGCGGCGAGCCGCTGTTTGAGGATCTCGATGCGGACCAGCAGGTCTCCGACACCGACCGGCCGGATCTGCCGGGCGTCCAGTTGCAGGGTTCCCCGGCGGGTCCAGTAGGTCGGCTTGGCCTGCAGCACGACCCGCGCACCTTCCAGCAGCGGCGTGGGCAGCGCGTTGAGGGCGTGCACCGAGATGGTCACGGACATCGACATGTCGACTTCGGGGTCGCGCAGGGTGAGGTATGCCGTGTTGGCACGTCGCTGTAGTTGCACGACTTGGCCCTCGACCCATAGCGGCGACATCCGGTGGACGTAGTCGGCGATCTTGAGGCTGAGCACCCGGACCGGCCACGGAGACTCCGCGGTTGTGTCGGCTGCCTTCTCGGGCAGTCTTGCCGGCGTGCTCACCCTGGCACTCTAGAGGCGCGACTACAGGCAGCGGTCTGCGGCTTCTGAAACGACCTGCCCTGCATACCTGCAGGCGCGCCGGAGGCGTCATCGTCGACCGCCGCATACCATGTCAACCATGTTGTCCACCCAACCGCCCGGCTCGGCCGCGACCGGTCAGCCGCCGCTGACGTCCGCGTCGACTGTTGCGGCTTCCCCCGACGCGGTTCCGGATGCTCAGGCTCCTCCCACCGAGCCTGCCGGGACTCCCTCGCCCAAGCGGGTGTTGCTGGCCGCCCCGCGGGGGTACTGCGCAGGGGTGGATCGAGCTGTGGTCGCGGTCGAGAAGGCCTTAGAGCTCTACGAGCCACCGGTCTACGTGCGCAAGGAGATCGTCCACAACAAGCACGTCGTCGAGATGCTTCGACGTCGAGGTGCGGTCTTCGTCGACGAGACCGACCAAGTGCCCGAAGGCGCGACGGTGATCTTCTCCGCCCACGGCGTGGCACCGGCGGTGCACGAGGAGGCTCGGCAGCGATCCCTCCGGACGATCGACGCCACGTGCCCGCTGGTCACCAAGGTGCACCGGGAGGCTCGCCGGTTCGCTGCTGCCGAATACGACATCCTGCTCATCGGGCACGAAGGCCACGAAGAGGTCGTCGGGACCTCAGGTGAAGCACCCGAGCACATCATCCTCGTGGACGGACCGGACGCCGTCGACGATGTGCAGGTGCGCGACCCGGCCAAGGTGGCCTGGCTCTCGCAGACGACGCTATCGGTCGACGAGACGATGGAGACCGTACGTCGGCTGCGGAGTCGTTTTCCGGCACTGATCGATCCGCCGAGTGACGACATCTGTTACGCGACGCAGAACCGGCAGCTAGCCGTCAAGCAGCTGGCTCGGGACGTCGAGCTGATGATCGTCGTCGGGTCCCGGAACTCCTCGAACTCGGTGCGCCTGGTCGAGGTGGCGCTCGAGCACGGAGCCGGCGCAGGCCACCTCGTCGACTACGCCGACGAGATCGATCCGGCCTGGTTCGACGGGGTCACGACGGTCGGGGTGTCGTCCGGGGCGAGCGTGCCCGATGTCCTCGTGGAGGAGGTGCTCGACCGCCTGGCCGAAGCCGGCTACACCGACGTGCAGCCCATTGTCGCCGCCGAGGAGTCACTGATCTTCGCCTTGCCGAGCGAGCTGCGCCGGGCTCTCAAGGCCCGCTGACCACTCGTCGGCAGCCGGGACCAGCTCGGGGCTGCGCAACGATCGGGGGACCGATTCAACCTGAGCTGGGAAACCGACTGGATGGCTGTCGTCACCCAGTCCGAGTGCTTCCATGCGGCGCGCGGTGACCAGGAGCCGACTCTCCAGCGATCCGACCCAGGTGTTGTAGGCCGAGACTGCGCGGGCCAAGCTGTCCCCCACGGCTTCGGTATGCCGGGCCAACCCTCCGATCCGTTCGTAGAGCTGGCGGCCCAGGAGCAACAGCTCTCGGGCTCCCTCGGCCAGGGAGTGCTGGCGCCAGGTGACCGCAATCGTGCGCAGCAACGCGAGCAGCGTTGCCGGCGAGGCGAGCACCACCCCCCGGTCCAACGCGTACTCGTGCAGCGTCGGGTCGGCATCGAGAGCTGCGGCGAGGAAAGCCTCGCCGGGCACGTAGCAGACGACGAGCTCGGGAGATGTGCCTACCAGCTGCCAATAGCCCTTCCCGGCGAGCGCGTCGAGGTGTCGGCGTAGCGCCTTGGCGTGAGCTCGCAGCTTCCTGGCACGCTGCTCGGGGTCGAGCCCATCGGCTTGTGCCGCGAGGAACTGGGTCATCGGTGCTTTGGCATCGACCGCGACGTGCCGGTTGCCGGGCAGGTGGACGACCACATCAGGTCGGCGCGTTCCATCGTCGCCGACCAGCGTTGGTTGAAGATCGAGATCGCAGCGGGCCAGCATGCCCGAGGCTTCGAGAACGCGTTGCAACGACAGCTCTCCCCACGAGCCGCGTACGCCGGATGAGGATAACGAGCCGACCAGGCTGGCGGTTTGCTCGCGCAACCCGTCAGCGCTCGACTGCACCCGGGTCAGCTCGAGAGCGACCCGGGCGAACTGCTCGCCCCGGTCGCGTTCCAGGGTGTGCACCTGGCGCTCCACTCGAAGGAGGGCCTCACGGAGCGGCCCGACGAACTGGGTCGTTTCGATCGCGCGGTCGGTCTGGGCTTGCAGGTCCGCCACGCGATCACGCAAGACATCGCGCTCGGCGACCGCTGCCGCTACCTGCGTCGCACACCTCCCTCGCGCGAGCAGCACACCGACGAGCAGGCCGACGGCAACACCGACGACCCCAGCGACACCGGCGACACCGGCGACACCGACGAGCAGTGGCCACAACTCACCGACGGTCATGTCGCCGACCATGCCAGGTGCCTCTGACAACCCGGCCTGCGCGTGGCTGTCCCGTCGGGGTCAGGGCTGTCGAGATGGGTCTTGGGGCGTGGACTGCGTCGTGCCTGGGTCAACCCCGGCGGCGTTGCCTCGACCTCGCCACAGGTAGAGCCAACCGATGATGCCCAGTCCGAGGCCGTAGCCGCAGGTCAGCGGCCACCAGTTGCGCTCGCCAGAGTGCCAGCCCGGCACGATCAGCACGAGCACCAGAGCTAGTGTCCATCCGCCCATACCCACTTCGACGATCCGCCGGGCAGGCACCGATAGCGGTTCGTCGGGCTGTTGCGCAGGGGCCACGGCGCCAGCGTAACCCGACGCTCTTCGCCCATCCGCCTGGATCCGGCGCGTCGGTGCCGAGACGATGCGACGTGACCATCCGGATCGCGGGGTCCGGCCTCATGCTCGCCACCGGGGCGCGCTAGCGTTCTAGTCATGTCCACGACAAAGGCCGGGCCGACCCGGCGCAGCGGCATCGACAGCTTCTTCCACGTGACTGAGCGCGGTTCGACGGTGTCCGCCGAGATCCGCGGTGGGGTCGTCACCTTCTTCACGATGGCCTACATCATCGTGCTCAACCCGCTGATCATCGGCACGGTTCCGGACAGCACCGGTGCCTTCCTCGGCGGGGGAGCAGCCCCGGACCTAGCCAAAGTCGCCGCGGCGACCGCCCTGATCGCCGGAGTCATGACCATCCTCATGGGCCTTGTGGCGAACTATCCGTTGGCGCTGGCCGCCGGTTTGGGGCTCAACGCTTTCGTGGCCTTCGGGATCGCCACCCTTCCGCAGATGACCTGGGCCGATGCCATGGGGCTGATCGTTCTCGAAGGAATCATCATCCTCGTGCTCGTGCTATCCGGATTCCGGCAAGCGGTCTTCCATGCCGTGCCGAGCCAGCTCAAGACCGCCATCTCGGTGGGTATCGGCTTGTTCATCACGTTGATCGGGCTGGTCGACGCCGGCTTCGTGCGCAAAGCCCCCGCGGTGCCGGTCGAGCTCGGTATCGGCGGCGTGCTCGCCGGGTGGCCGCTGGTCATCTTCGTCGTCGGGATGTTCTGCCTCATCGCCATGTATCTGCGCAAAGTACGCGGCGCCATCCTCTACGCGATCGTCGGCTCCACCGTGCTGGCTATCGCCGTGGAGGCGGCCTTCCGGGTCGGGTCTCAGTTCGATCCCGAGGGTGATCTGGTCAACCCCACGGGATGGGGCCTGAACGTGCCGAAGCTGCCCGACCAGTTTGTCGGCACACCCGACTTCGGGCTACTCGGGCAGTTCAACCTGCTCGGGTCCTTCGGCAAGATCGGGCTGGTCAGCGCCGTCCTGCTCGTCTTCTCCCTGATGCTGGCCGACTTCTTCGACACGATGGGCACCATGGTCGCCATCGGTGGCGAGGGGGGCTTACTCGACGAGGAAGGTAACCCGCCGCACAGCGACCGGATCCTCGTCGTCGACTCGGTCGCCGCGATTGCCGGCGGTGCCGGCGGCGTCTCGTCGAACACGTCCTACATCGAGTCGGCTGCCGGTGTCGGTGAAGGTGCCCGGACCGGCCTCGCGTCCGTCGTGACCGGGGTGCTCTTCTTGCTCGCCACCTTCCTGGCGCCCTTGGCGACGATCGTGCCCTACGAAGCCGCCACTCCGGCACTCGTGCTCGTGGGCTTCCTCATGATGCAGCAAGTCAAAGGCATCTCCTGGGACGACGCCGAGATCGCGCTGCCGGCCTTTTTGACGATCGTCCTCATGCCCTTCACCTACTCGATTTCGGTCGGCATCGGGGCCGGCTTCATCGCTTACACGTTCATCAAGGTCGTGCGCGGGAAGGCACGTGGCGTGCATCCACTCATGTGGGTGGTGTCGGCGCTCTTCGTGCTCTACTTCGCTATCGACCCGGTCAAACAGCTGCTCGGTGTCGGCTGAGCGGGCTCACGCAACCCCGCCCAGCCCCCGCCGGGCAACAGCTGGTCGGCCAGGCCGAACGACTTCTCACGACGGTGGCGTCCGCGTGAACTCCACCTTCGGTTCGTTGGTCGTCCGCAACTATCGGCTGTATGCCGCGGGCGGGGTGATCTCCCACGTCGGCACATGGATGGGCCGGGTCGGGCAGGACTGGCTCGTGCTCACCCAGCTCACCGATCTGTCGTCGACGGCACTCGGGATCGTCACCGGGTTGCAGTTCCTGCCTTTCCTGGTGCTCGCCCCATGGGCTGGCCTGGTCGCCGACCGCTTCTCCAAACGCCGGGTGCTGCTGATCAGTCAGAGCGTGCTGCTCGGCACGGCGCTCGTGCTCGCTCTGCTCACGCTCACCGGTCTCGTCGAGCTCTGGCACGTTTACGCGCTGGCCTTTCTGCAAGGCCTGGCCACGGCCGTCGACAATCCGACCCGGCATGCCTTCGTCGCCGAGATCGTCGGCCCCGACCGGGTGGCGAACGCCGTCGCACTCAACAGTGCATCCTTCAACACTGGGCGCCTGCTCGGTCCGGCGGCGGCCGGGCTGCTCATCGCGGCGTACGGCATCGGGCCGGCGCTGCTGGCCAACGCGGTGTCGTTCGTGCCGATGCTGGCAGCGCTGCTCGCGATGCGGGCTGCAGAGCTTCGTCCGGCGCCCCGGGCCCCCGGCCGTGCTGGGGTTCGTGACGGACTACGCTACGTCCGCGGGCGGCCCGATCTCAAGCTCGTCATGCTTCTCGTCTTCGTGCTCGGCACTTTCGGGATGAACTTCCAGATCACCACGGCACTGATGGCGACGACTGTCTTCGGCAAGGGCGCAACGGAATACGGCGTCCTCGGGTCGATCATGGCGGTGGGCTCGGTCTCCGCGGCACTGCTTGCCGCCCGGCGCGCCCGCCCACGGTTGCGGGTGCTGTTCGGCGCACTCGCCGGATTCACGGTGACCAGCGGTGTAGCGGCTACCGCACCGACCTATCCGGTGTTCGCGGCAGCACTGGCCGGCTGCGGACTGACTGCGCTCACTGCGCTGACCACCGCGAATGCCGTGGTCCAGCTCTCCACGGAGCCGAGTATGCGGGGTCGCGTGATGGCGCTCTACATGGCGATCTTCTTCGGCGGCACCCCGCTCGGCGCTCCGGTCATCGGCTGGCTCGGCGATGTGGCGGGCGCCCGTTGGACCATCGGGGTCGGCGCGGTGGCCGTCGGCGCCGCGGTGCTTGTCGTGAGTTGGGTCGCCGTGAGGCGTGAGAATGTCCGCGTGAGCCACGTGTCACATCGTCGCCCGCACTGGCGACTGACGGTCGGTCCGGACGCCGAACGCCCGGCCCGGGCGATGCCCGAGGTCCGCCGGTGAACGCGCGCTTCCGGCATCGGTTCACGCTGATCGTGCTCGCATTGCTCGTCGTTGCCGCGATCATCGCTGCGATGACCCGATAGCGCATCGATCACATCCTGCAGGTCGACATACGGAACACCTACGGGCGTCGCTGTGCTAGCGCGCCGGCATGGATCATCGAGTCGGCGACCGAGGTCAGAGCTGACCGACCACCCAGTCGATGCACTCGGTGAGCCTCCCGACGTCCTCGGGATCGATGGCCGGGAACATCGCCACTCGCAGCTGGTTGCGGCCCAGCTTGCGGTATGGCTCAACGTCGACAATCCCATTCGCCCGCAAGACCTTTGCCACTGTTGCGGCATCCACGGTGTCGTCGAAGTCGATGGTGCCAACGACCTGGGAGCGCGCCGCAGGGTCGGCCACGAACGGTGTCGTGTATGCCGTGCGCTCGGCCCAGCCGTAGAGTCGCGCTGCCGAGTCGGCGGTGCGGCCCGTGGTGAAGTCGAGCCCGCCGTGGCCGTCCATCCACTCCAGCTGGGCAGCGAACATCGCTAGGGTCGCGACCGCCGGTGTGTTGTAGGTCTGGTTCTTGCGGGAGTTGTCGATTGCGGTCGGCAAGCTGTAGAAATCGGGCACCCATCGGCCGGTCGCGGCGATCTCGTCGACCCGAGCCAAAGCAGCCGGGGAGAAGGCTGCCACCCAGAGCCCACCGTCGCTGGCGAAGCACTTCTGCGGGGCGAAATAGTAGACATCGGCTTCGGCCAGATCGACCGGCAACCCACCTGCGCCCGAGGTGGCGTCGACAAGCACGAGCGCGTCGTCAGCAGCGCCGGGCACCCGGCATACCGGAGCCATGACCCCCGTGGAAGTCTCGTTGTGCGGCCAGGCGTAGACGTCGACGCCGTCCTCGGCGACCGCGGTCGCGAGCGTGCCCGGCTCCGCCTTGCGGATGCTCGACGCCGCCAGGAAGGGTGCTTTGTCGGTCACCGTGGCGAACTTGTTGGAGAACTCACCGAACGCCAAGTGTTGGGCTTTCTCGCGGACCAGCCCAAAGGCGGCGATGTCCCAGAACGCCGTCGTGCCCCCGTTGCCGAGCACGATCTCGTAACCCGCCGGGAGGGAGAAGAGCGTCGCTAGGCCGTCACGCACCTGTCCCACGAGATCTCGGACCGGCGCCTGCCGGTGCGACGTGCCCAGGACTCGGCCGCCGAGCTCGGCGAGACGACTGATCTGCTCGGGTCGCACCTTGCTCGGGCCAGAGCCGAAGCGTCCGTCCTGGGGACGCAGCTCAGTCGGAATCGTCAGCTGGGTGGGGTCGTTCACAGTTCACCTCCTCGCGCGGTGCGGCTGGGCGCCGCACGCTTGGAACCAGTCTCTCTCCGCCCCGCTCGCGCCGCTGAGGCGGGTCCGAGTGTTGGGCAGATCAGTGGACGACGCTGGCCGGTCGGCTCAGCTCGGGAATCGTCCGGCGATGGCCTGCGGCGTAGTATTGTAAGTACGTAAGCGAGTAATCGCTGACTGGAACGGATAGCTGAGGAGCTTCCCATGCATGCACACAAGTGGTACTCACAAGAGATGGACGACGCGATGAGTGACGACATGAACGACGACGGTCCCCGACGCGGTCGAGGACGACGTGGTGAAGGGACCGGCGGCTTCGGCGGTGGTGCCGGCGGCGGTTCGGGCCATGTTGGCCGGGGAGGTGGCCGGGGACGAGGACCTGGCGGACGTGGTGGGAGTGGTGGTGGACGTGGCGGGGCTGGTGGACCTGGTGGACGTGGCGGCCCGTTCGGGCGGGGTGGTGCGTTCGGACGGCCCGGCGGCTGGCAGCAGGCCGACCTGCCGCCGGCTGATGATGCTGCCGATTGGTTCATCGGACGCCTGCCCGCGGACTGGTTCGTCGGCACACCTGAGGTGAACGTCGACCGCGAGGAGCTCGTCGTCGTTCTGGAGTTGCCACCCATGGACGGCGAGTCCGGCGCAGCCGCTGCCGAAGGCCGTGTCAGTCGATTCCGGGAGGAGAGTCGGCAGGAGCGGATCGTGATCGCACTCGAGGCCGAGACGCGCTATGGCCGCAAGGTCAGCTGGGGCGCCCGGTTGGGCGAGCACCGCGAGCTGTTCACCCATCTCGCCGCCCCGGTGATGACCCGACTGCGTCAGCCCCAGCGGCAGGTCCTCGACACCCTCGTCGATGCCGGGATTGCTCGGAGCCGCTCCGAGGCGCTCGGGTGGTGCGTCACCTTGACCGGCCAGCACGTCGAGCCCTGGCTGGCCGAACTACGGGAGAAGATGCTGGAGGTCGACAAACTGCGCGCTCAAGGCCCGCAGATCTGACCGGTAGCCCCAGCCATCAGGTCTGGCCGGTTGTTCCACGTCAAGCCCTGAATCGTCTCGCGTACATGCGGTTGATGTTGTCCGCGTAGGCCAGGCGAGCCGCCGCGGTGGGGATCTCGTACCCGAGTGGGCCGCTGATCAGCAGGCTGGCCATCCCATGCACGTGCGCCCAGGTCACGATCTCCAACTCGGGCGAGGCATCGTCGCCGTAGAGGATCTGCACGAGATGCCGTAGGGACTCCCGCGCTCGCGTGGCGTGTTCGAGCACATCGGGATATCGAGCATGATCGATCATGTCGGGCCGGAACATCACCTGAAACACCCCGGGATTCGTGATCGCGAAACCCACGTAAGCGTTGGATGATGCCACTGCCGTCCCGCGAAGCCCCCCGGCCCTGACCTGGGCGTTGGCCGCTTCCAATCGGTCCGCGAGTTCGCTGAAGCCTTCGGCTACCACGGCGGCCAGGATCGCCTCCCGGTTCGCGAAGTAGTGGTACGGCGCCTGATGGGTGCACCCTGCCCGACGCGCCACCTCACGCATGCTCAGCGCGGAAGGTCCGCCCTCGTCCAGCAGCTCACGACTAGTCCGGAGCAGCGCGGCGCGCAGGTCGCGCGCTCTGCTCGGTTGGTCCGGGAGCTCGGTGTTCGTCACGACGTCAGCCTAGCGACACCCAGCAGCTCACTTGACAGTGTCTACCCAGGGGGTACTAGGCTAGACACTGTCTATAAGAGGAGGGTTGATGTACGACTGCATCGTCATCGGATCAGGTATCGGGGGGCTTTCTGCTGCAGGAATGCTGGCACGCGCCGCTGGCAAGCGGGTCCTCGTGCTGGAAAAGCACACCGAGCCGGGAGGGCTCACCCAATCATTTCGGCGAGACGGCGCGTCGTGGGACGTAGGCGTCCACTACCTCGGGGAGATGACGCTGAGGGATCAGTTCCGCGCCTACCTCGACTACCTTACGGACGGCGAACTGAAGTGGAACCGTATGCCCGAGGGCTTCGATCGTTTCATCTATCCGGGCATCGACTTCACTGTTCCTTCCAGCTCTATCGAATACCAAGAAAAACTGATCTCGGTCTTCCCGGGCGAGGAGCGAGCTATTCGACGCTACTTCCGTGACATCGATCGGACCTTCAAGTGGAATGTAGTACGGTTATCCCGGGGCATGGTCCCGGAGTTCATCGACCCGGTCCTTTCCTTGATTCAGAGGCTGACCGGCAGAACTGCCACGATGTCCACTCGTGACTACCTCGACAAGAATTTCCGGTCCGCCGAGCTCCGGGCCTTGCTGGCCAGCCAGTGGGGGGACTACGGGCTCCCTCCATCGCGCAGCGCATTTGCCATCCATGCGCTGATCGTGCATCACTACCTGAACGGAGCTTGGTTTCCGCAAGGAGGCAGTTCAGGAATCGCGCGCACGATCGAGCGGACCATCGAGCGCGCCGGCGGGGCCGTCCGCGTCGGGCAAGATGTCACCGAGATCCTCGTCGAAGGCGGACGCGCTGTCGGTGTGCGCGTCCTCGACCGTCGTGGCCCGCAACCCCAGGAATGCACGTACCGCGCCCCGATCATCATCTCCAACGTCGGAGTGCAACTGACGTTCGATAAGCTCCTTCCCACCGACGGGCATATCGGCAAGCTCACGCAGCGGTCTCGCCGAACAGTGCACAACCTGGGGTCCGGGACATCTGCGATCTCCGTTTATGTGCGGCTCGCGGACAGCCCTCGAACCATCGGCCTCCAGGGCGAGAATCTCTGGATTTATCGGTCACTCGACCACGACCGGATGTCCGAAACCGTCGAAACGCAGCTATTGGCGGGGGAGCCGGAGCAGGCTTTCGTGTCGTTCCCGTCCATCAAAGCGGGCGACGAAGACCACCACACTGCCGAAATCCTAGCCATCGCTGAAACTGCCGCGTTCACCTCCTGGCTGGACTTGCCCAGAGGCCAACGAGGGGCTGACTATGCGGCCCGCAAACAGCGTACCGGCGAGGGACTGATCGCGTTCACCGACACGGTCGTTCCCGGATTCGGCGACCTCGTGCGACGCTTCGAAGTGTCGACGCCTGTGACCATCGAGCACTACACCGCTCACCCGCAGGGATCCTTCCTCGGGGTACCTGCCACCCCCGACCGCTATCGGGCCAAGCCGCTGGGCCCCCGGACCCCGATCCCGGGCCTGTTGCTCTCGGGCCAGGATGCGGGCAGCCTCGGCATCGCGGGAGCGCTCATGGGCGGCGTAGCAGCAGCTAGTCAGGCGCTGGGGTCGAAGGGATACTCCATCATCCGGGGATCCGTCAAGGCTGCACCCCCGGTCCCGGCCGACGAACACGCCGCGCTACCTCCGGACAAGTACCGGGCTGTAGTCAAGGAAAAGCGACGGCCTACGCCGAGCATCTGGGAGTTGGTTTTCGAGCTCGACCACGCGGTTGGGGAGTGGACTCCCGGCCAGTTCGCACGCATCCTCGTGGGCGACAACGCGTGGCGCGACTACTCGATCGTGTCGCTGCAGGACAAACAGCTGAGACTGCTCGTCAGCACGCGAACGGGCGGGCTGGGCTCGCACTTCGCCGAGTCAGCGGTGATTAGCACGACCACGACGATCGAGCTTCCGCTGGGCCAATACAGCCTCACCGCGCCAGGGAAGCGCCGGGTCTTCGTCGCCACCGGCACCGGGATCGCGCCGTTCTTGCCCATGTTCGGTCAACTCGCCGACGCGGGAGAGCTCGACCAAGCCACGCTCCTGTTCGGCTGCCGTGGACAGAACGACGATCTCACCCGCAATCTCGACGATCCGATCCCCGCCCAGTTGTGGCGCTGCTATAGCCGAGAAGACTCCCCGGATGCCTTTGGCGGCCGCGTGACCGACGCGCTGACCGGCCTCGACTTCGTTTCGGCTGACACGGAGTTCTACCTGTGCGGCTCCTCCGCCATGGTTGCCGATGCCCAGGCCGTGGTGCAGAGCCGGGGTGCGCAGCACGTGTTCGTGGAGTTGTACTAGCCACGTGGCGGGGCACCCTCAGCGCGGCCTCAGAACGGGTACCTGCCGGATCAGGGCATCCGTCGGGAGCGCAGCCACTCTGCCGAGTCGAGCAGCGGCCAACCCGCTGGGTCGTCGCAGCCGGCCGGGCCGATGCCGACTGCTTCGGCGACCGAGTAGACCACCCGGTCGTGGAGCCGACTCTCCCGGCCGGCCCAGAACTCGACCTCCCAGGGCCGGATCCGGTAGCCACCCCAACTGTCGGGCACCGGCACGTCGTCGGGGCTGCCGGTGTCCGGATACCGGGCGGCATACTCCTCGAAGAGGGCGTCGAGTTCGGCGCGGGCGCCGACCGGCTCGGACTGTCTCGACGCCAGGGCGCTGACCCGCGACCCCCAGGGGCGTTCGGTGAAGTATGCCGCGAGCGCCTCCGGCTCGACCGGCTCGGCGATCCCGCGGAAACGCACGACCCGGAACATCGTCGGCCAGCCCATCGAGCCGGCCACCTGCGGGTTCCCGTCGATCTCTTGCGCTTTCGTGCTCGTCGTGTCGGTGACGAAACCCGGCCCCCGACGGTCGAGGAAGCGCACCAGCACCGTGCGGACGTTGGGACACCCAGCGGAATCGACAGTGGCGAATGCCATCGCCAACCCCTCAGGTGACTCGTAACCTCCTGCCCCCGCGGCCTGTGCGTCGGCCACCCACCGACTGAGCAACTCGAGAGGACTGTCGGGCAGGTCGTCGTCGGCCAGCCCAGCACCGGTGTAGTTCACCCGTTCGGTCACAGCATCGAGACTAGTCAGGTTGTCGACGGCCAGCACCAGGGGCCGCGGTGCCCAAAGCACGTTGCCAAGCCGCGTTGCTGTGCGCGACTTGTCGCATGAGAGTGCGGTTATCGCGAAATTCGGCCTGATCGTTGCGCGACTCGCCGCACGACTGTGCGCAATTGCGCGGATCATAGGACGTCCGTGCGGCATCGGGACATGGGACAGCCCGTGGGGAGCCGGAGATCTCAGGACCGGCCGGCATGCACGGTGGACGAGCCATGCCTACCCACGGGCTGCAGCGACTGCGTGGATTCCGCGGCAGTCGCGGTCGTCCCAGGTATGGACCGCCGCGAGGCGGTCAGGGACGGACCGCGCTACCGCGCAGCCACCTCACGTGTCCGATAGGAATGCACTACCTGACCACCTCCTTTCTCGTGTACCGGGGACGCTACGTCGAGCCCGGTCGGCCACGCAAGGGTTTTCCCGGCGGTTCAGCCCCGGTGACAGAGTGATCCCGTGACCGAGGTGACCCGATTGCGCACGATCGCGGTCGCGGCATACGGCCCGACGGCTTTGTCCTCGGTGGGGTTGGGGGCGGTGACTCCGGTGCTTGCCCTGACCGCGTTGCGAGTCGGGGCCGATGCCGGCGGCGCTGCGGTGGTCGTGGCTCTGCTCGGCGTGGGGATGGTGGCCGGCGACCTGCCGGCGGGGGCGTTCGCGGCACGGTTCGGTGAGCGGTGGGCGCTGATCGGCGCCAGCCTCCTCGAGGCAGCAGCTTTCGCGGCTGCCGGACTGACCTCGAGCGTGCCAGCGCTCGCGGCGGCAGTGTTCGCAGCCGGGCTCGCGCAGTCGGCTTTCGGCCTGGCCCGGCACAGCTATCTCGCCGAGGCGGTGCCGGCGAGCCTGCGGGCCCGGGCCTTGTCGACCCTCGGCGGGGTGCACCGGGTCGGGATGCTGCTCGGGCCGTTCATCGGGGCCGCCGCCGTGGCTCGGTGGGGCCTCGGTGGTGCATATGCCGTGGCCGCGGTCGCCGGGGTCGGCGCCGCCCTGCTCGTGCTGAGCATCCGTGACCTGGAGTCGCCCTCCCGCCAGACCGGCGGCTTGCCCGCTGCGGATGCCCCGATCGAGCAGAAGCTCACGGTCACACGTGTGTTGACCGCTCACCGGCGAGTGCTGGCCACCCTCGGTCTCGGCGTGCTGGCCATCGCGGCGGTCCGGGCAGCCCGGAACGCCGTCGTGCCGATCTGGGCCGAGGCCATCGGTCTCGACGGCGCCTCGACGAGCCTGGTCTTCGGCATCTCCGGCACCCTGGACATGCTGCTCTTCTACCCGGCCGGCTGGCTCATGGACCGGTACGGCCGCGCAGCGGTGGCCGTGCCGTCGATGCTCGTGCTCGGGATCGGGCTGCTGCTGATGCCGCTGGCCGGGTCCTTCTGGTCCTTGGTCGCGGTCGCCAGTGTGCTCGGAATCGGTAACGGGATCGGGTCGGGGGTCCTGCTCACCCTTGGCGCCGATGTCTCGCCCGCGCAAGGACGGGCTCAGTTCCTCAGTGGCTGGCGGCTGATGGCCGATCTCGGCTGGGTCGCCGGGCCGGGGCTGGTCGGCGCTGTTGCCGCGATCGCCTCGCTCGGGATCGCCTCCGGCGTCTTGGGGCTGATCGCCTGGGTCGGTGCGGCCTGGCTGTGGGTGTGGGCTCCACGGATGCCGGACCGGCTCAGCGAGGCGGACCGCAACCCGCCAGGGGCTCCTCGATGACTTGTCATGCGGTCCGTCGGCAGTTCGCTCAATCGCCACGGAATCGGCGCAAGGACTCGGCGCGCTCCAACGCGTGGTCGAGGATCGGCTCCGGATAGCCAGCGACATATCCGTCGGGGTGCTTCCATGGCTCGTGGGCGGCGGCTCCGGGCAGATGGGCGAGCTCGGGCACCCAGCGGCGTACGTAGTCGCCGTGCGGGTCGAAGCGCCGCCCTTGGGCGATCGGGTTGAAGATCCGGAAATACGGCGCGGCATCGGTGCCGGTGCCGGCCGTCCATTGCCAGCCGTGCGAGTTGGAGGCCAGGTCACCGTCACGCAACAGCTGCATGAAATGCCGAGCACCGTGCGGCCACCACACGTGCAAGTCCTTGACGAGAAAACTCGCGGTGACCATCCGGACCCGGTTGTGCATCCATCCGGTCGCGGCGAGCTGACGCATCCCGGCATCGACGAACGGATACCCGGTACGCCCGGCCTGCCAGGCCTCGAAGCCGGCACCGGGCTCGTCGTAGGTCATCCCCGCGATCGGGCGCAGGTCGGCCCACGCCGACTCCGGGTGGTGCCACAGCACGTCGGCATAGAACTCCCGCCACGCCAGCTCGGTCGTGAAGACCGCGGAGCCAGGGCTGCCGATCACGCCCGACGCAGCGAGGTCGGCGAGCAGCGTCCGAGGGTGCAGCTCACCGTATTTCAAGGCTTCAGACAGCCGCGAGGTGCCATCGTGGTCGGGCCGGTCACGCTCGGTGTCGTATGCCGTCAGCCCGCCATCACGGAAGTCGGCCCAGCGAGCGAGCGCAGCCTGTTCCCCGGCCTCGTGGTCCTCCGGTGGGAGGTCTGCGGGCGGATCGGGGATCGGGTCGCCGGCCAGGCCATCGAGCGTGCGCAGGGTGGCCGGCGCCGGCGCAGGTCCGGGAGCGCCGTGGGCCCGCCACGCCCGGGCGAACGGTGTGAATACCCGAAACGGCGTGCCGGCCCCGGTATGCAGGGTCCCCGGGCCGACGGCATACGGAGTGCCGAGCACCCGCAGCTCGGCCCCGAGGGCGGTCAGGGCGGTGCGGACCGACTCGTCCCTTTGGCGGCCGTAGGGAGTGGTCTCGCCGCTGACCCAGACCGTGCGAGCTCCGATCTCCCGGGCCAACGCGGGTACGATCGCTGAAGGTGTACCTGAGCGCACGAGCAGCCCTGCGGCATATCGTTCGCGCAGGTCGGCGTCGAAGGCTCGCAGCGATGCGGCCATACGGGCCTCACGGGTCGCGCCGGCACCCGCCAACAGCACTTCGTCGAGCACGAAGAGCACGACAACCGGGCCCTCGGACGCAGCCGACCACAACGGCGGGTGGTCGGCACATCGCAAATCACGGCGTACCCAGACTATTGACGGGCGGGTAGATCCGGCACTGAGCCTGGGCATGATGAGAGGCTATGCCTGTGACCCAGCTCATCGACACGACGGAGATGTACCTGCGCACCATCTTCGAGTTGATGGAGGAGGGTGTGACCCCGATGCGGGCGCGGATCGCCGAACGGCTCGGACACAGCGGGCCCACGGTGTCGCAGACCGTGGCCCGGATGGAGCGGGACGGACTCCTGCGAGTGGACGGCGACCGGCACCTGGAGCTGTCAGAGCAGGGGCGGCTGATCGCTACTCGGGTGATGCGCAAACATCGACTGGCCGAGCGGTTGCTCGTCGATGTCCTCGGATTGGAGTGGGAGTTTGCTCACGCCGAAGCCTGCCGTTGGGAGCATGTCATCAGTGAGCAGGTGGAGCGGCGGATCCTTGCGCTGATCGGTGCGCAGACCGAGTCGCCCTACGGCAACCCCATCCCGGGTCTGGCCGAGCTCGGGGCCAGCGCCGACACTCCGGTGTTCCGGAATGGGCTCGTCGGTCTCACCGAGCTGTCCGAGCTGGGGCCCGATCCGCAGCTCGCCGTCGTTCGCCGGATCGGGGAACCGGCCCAGAACGATCCGCAGAAGTTGGCCGAGTTGCGTTCCGCCGGGATCAAACCAGGAGTGCTCGTGCGGGTCACCATGCAAGAGAACATGGTTGGTGTGCAGCGGGCCGACGCTCCGGTCTCGGCCAAGGGTGGTGGCACGGGTGCGCTGGTCCGGTTGGAGCCTTCGGTGGCAGCGCACGTTTTCGTCTCCCTCGACGTCTGACAGTGCCGTTGGTGGGGGTCAGAACGGCCGGTTTCCGAGGCTAGCCCGAGATCGCGTTGACCAATCAGTGGTCGTTCTGTGACCTTAATGTGACATTTGCCGCCAGTTCAGCTATCGTCGCGAGCGCTGGCTCGTCCGGGCCGGCCCCGATGCGGAACGCCGAGTCCTGCCACCGCACCGGGTCACCACGAGAATCGCTGGGCAGGGGCGGGGGAACCATTAGCGGGCAACGCAACGGAATTGCTCATCCGCTGCGTCGCTCTTGGGGTGAAGCTCCCGGGTGCACGACAGGCCCGAGAGCCGAGTGACAACTCCCACTCGAACCCGACAGCTCACCTCGTAGGCGATCCGGAGAGGGACGCATGTCCAAGCACGTCGGGCGCCATCGCGCGCCGGGGTATTCACCGCTGGGTGAGGTCAAGGTCGTCGTGGCTGGTGTCCAGAAGCCAACGTTGCGGGCCTCGACGGTCGCGATCGCTTCGACCGGTTTGCTCGTGTCGATGGGTTTGCCCGCGCAGGCCGCTGTCGGCACCGCTGCCAGCCCGTCCGCGCCTGATCGACCTGCTTCGGTCGGCGACTCGACCATCGCCGCGGCTATCTCACCGGGATTCGTCGAAGCGGTCGCGGAAGCTCGGCTGGCGCAGATCAAGAGCGCCTCCGCTGCTCAGACCGGACCAGTTGTCAGTGTGCCCGTGAGCCCGGTTGTCCTGCCGGCTTTCGGTTCGCTCGACGGCTTCAAGGTGAAGCCCCCGGTTGTCAAGAAGACCACTCGCAACAGCGGCGCTCGCGCGACGGGAGGCTCGTCTAGGGAGCAGCCCAACAACAAGTCGAGGGAGCAGTCCAACAACAAGTCGAGGGAGCAGTCCAACAACAAGTCGAGGGAGCAGTCCAACAACAACCAGTCCACGCCGTCCTCGGCGCCGGCTCCCAACGGCTCGATCACATCGATCGCCGCTGGCCTGATGGGCATTCGATACCGCTGGGGCGGCACCTCGACCTCCGGCATCGACTGTTCCGGCTTCACCCAGATGGTGTATCGGCGGGCCGGGATCTCGATTCCCCGCACCGCCGAAGCTCAGCGCCGGGCCGCGACCAAGGTCAGCAACCCCCGGCCCGGTGACCTGGTCTTCTTCGGCTATCCGGCGAGCCACACCGGCATCTACGCCGGCGGCGGCATGATGTATGACGCCGGCCGCAGACTCGGCCGCACGGTGTATCGCAAGATCTGGACCAGCTCTGGAGTCTCCTACGGTCGGTTCTGACTCGGATTCTCCTCGGCTACCACGGCTATTGCCGTGTCGTCGACCTCACCGTCCTTGTGACGAAGCGTGGAGTTCATTGCTGGTGGATTCGTCTTGGCCAAGCACCGGCAGCTCAAGGCGGGAACGGCTGACATCAGCAGATCCGGAATGAGCGCTCGTGATGTTGGCCCAGCAACACGACGCGAGTGCCCCCGGCGCGACTCGAACGCGCGACACCCGCTTTAGGAGAGCGGTGCTCTATCCGCTGAGCTACGAGGGCCAGCCGCGCCATTGTGTCAGCATCCGGGCCACCTGCTCGACTCGTGGTGCCCTCCAGCGTGCCCTGCAGGCCGGACCGGCGCTACAACGCAGACACATGGGCAAGCATGGGCAGGCATGGCCTGAGTCGATTATCTCGACACAGGCGCGGCACCACGAGGCGGGTCGGCCACCCGACTAATCTGACTAGGTGAGTGTCATGGAGACGATGGCGGGCTGGTCCCGTGAACTGTCCGACGTCGGTGGCCGCAACACCCTGCTCTGGGCGTTGCCGGCAGCTGAGCGACCGGGCAATTACCTCGACCTGAGCAACGCGCACCCGGGTGGGGTTTCCATGTTTCTTGCTGGGCGCGTCACGAGGCTCTCCGACCTGGTCCGTGAGCCCGGCGCCTTCGACACGGCCCGGGACAGCGCCCGGCGTATCTGCCACGCCGAACGGATGCTGCGTCACGAACGCGGGTTGGTTACTGGCTTCGTCGCGGTCGGGACGGCCACCTGGAAACCACTGCGCACGTCGACGGTTGTCGAAGCTCCGGTGCTGCTACGCACCTGCACGCTCCGCCCGACCGGCGTAGACGAACCCGACTTCGAATTCGACCTGGGGCCGGATGCCATGGTCAACCCGGCCCTGGTCGACTACCTCGGTTCGGTCGTCGGTGCGCCGGTCGACGCGGCCGCGTTGGCCGGGCTCGCCGATGTCGCCTCTGGATTCGACCCCTACCCGGTGTATGCCGCCCTCGAGCAGTTCTGCGCCGACGTGCCCGGGTTCGCAGTGACGCCCTCGCTGGTGCTCGGCACCTACCCCTACAGCAAGCCCGCCATGGTCGCCGACGTCGGCACCAACGCCCAGTGGCTGGCTGAGGTCGACGTCGTGGCTGCGCTCGCCGGCGATGCCGCGGCAGCCGCGCGGCTGGACACCGAGCTGCCGGGTGTCGACAGCGACCCGGACCCCGAGTCGGAGTTGCTCGTGCTCGGCCTCGACGGCGCTCAACAGTCGGTGCTCGACGCAGTCCGGGCCGGTCAGCAACTCGTGCTCGAAGCGCCCTTGGGCACCGGGCGCACCCAGACGCTCGCCGCGTTGATCGCCGCGCTGGCCCACGACGGCAGACGCATCCTCTACGTCACGCCACGCCGGGACAGCATCCGTGCCCTGGAAGACCGGCTGGCCCCGCTCGGTCTCGACGACCTGCTGCTCGACCTGACCGGGGCTGCCGAGAACCGTGGCCCGGTTCTGCAGGCACTCGGGACGTCGCTGCGCCGGGTCGACGAGCTCGACATCGCAACCGTCGAAGCGCAGGCCGAGCCCCAGGGCCGGGTTGCCCGGGCCACCGAGATCGCCCAATGTCAACAGGTGCTCCGTGACCACGTGCGTGCGTTGCACGAGGTCCGCGAGCCATGGGGCATCACGGCATACGCCGCTCAGCAACACGTTCAGGAACTCAGTGGGCACGACCAGCCCCCGGGCTCGCAGGTGCGGCTCGACCCGGTGACCCTGCAGCGGCTCGACCACGACCAGCTCGTCGAGCTGGCCGCCCGGATCGAGGCCGCCGCTGCAGCCGGTGCCTGGTCACCCGAACCCGGCGGCGACCCGTGGTATGGCGCCGACATCCGTGACAGCGACCAGATTGAGCAGGCCCGCGAGATCGTCGGCCGACTGGCTGACGGGGCGCTCGCGCAGGCCAACCAGCAGCTCGACGCCATTCTTGCCGAGAGTTGGCTGCCGTCAGCCCGATCACCCCGCGACTGGGGGCACGCCTTCGACACGATGCGCGGGGTGCGCCGCACGCTGGAGGTCTTCCGGCCCGAGGTCTTCGACGTGCCTCTTGACGAGCACTTGATTGCCACCGGGTCAGCGACCTACCGCGCCGGGCAGACGATCCGGCTCGGTCCGGTCGCCCGCGCCAAAGTGCGCGGCCAGGCCCGGCGCCTGTTGCGGCCCGGGCGCCCGCCGGCGGACTTGCATGCTGAGCTCGCCTCCGCCCAGACTCAACGTCGGGCGTGGTACGACCTGGTGGGGGCCGGCGGCCGTCCCGAGGTCTCCCCCCGGATCGACGAAGCCGAGGAGGTGTATGCCGCGCTCGCGCGGGACCTGCATTGGCTCGGGCAGCGGCTCGCGGGCACCCCCGACCTGCTGGCGCTGGACCTGCCGGTGTTGCGCACCCTGATCAGCCGCCTCAACGAGCAACTGGAACGGCTCTTCGTGCTGCCCGAAGTCGCCCCGGTCATCGCCGAACTACGCGACACCGGCCTCAGCGAGGTGATAGACGACTTCGCCCACCGCGGGGTGCGTTCGGAACAAGTGCCCGGCGAGCTCGAACACATTTGGTGGATGTCGCTGACACAAGAGATCGCCACCCGCGACCCCCGCTACGCACGGCACGACGGAGTTGCGTTGCGCGACATCGCATCCCGGCTGGTCCGGCTCGACCTCGAGTCCCGTCAGGAGGACGCCCTGCGCGTGCGGGGAGCGGTCGACCGGCGCTCGATGCGTCGGATGGAAGACCATCCTGGTGAAGTCGACTTGTTGCACACCCAGGGGGCGTTGCCCCGCCGGCAGTTGCCGTTCGCCGACTTGTTCCGGGAGGCCGAACACGTCCTAACGGCCTTACGCCCGTGTCTGGTCGCCAGCCCGTATGCCGTGGCCCAGCTGCTCGGGCCGGGCACGTCCTTCGATGTCGTCATCGTCGACGACGCGTCGAGCATCACGGTCGCCGAAGGAGTCTCGGCGCTGTCTCGGGGTGCTCGGGCCGTGATCGTCGGTGACCCACACGGTCGCCGGCCGGAGCCGTTCCGAGTCGGGTCGCCCACGGCGCCCGACAGCACAGCACCACCCGGCCAGTCGCTGCTCGAAGCGGCCCGCGGCCTGCTCCCCGGTCGCGAATTGACCTGGTGGCACGCGCCGATGGACAGCCGGTTGGTTCTCGACGTGCTCGACGGCCGCACATCCGGGATTCCGGCACCCGTGGAGAAACCACGGGTGCGCCGCGTCGCTGTCAACGGCACCGCTGCCGACGTGCCGCCCGATGGGGCCGCCATCGAATGGAGCGAGGCTGAAGTGGAGCGCACTGTCGCTCTCGTCGTCGACCAGGCCCGCCACGACCCGACAGCCAGTCTCGCGGTCCTCACGGTCACCGAAACCATGGCCGAACTGGTCAGCGACCGGATCCGTCAGACACTGGGGCGTTTGGGGGTTGACGACCCCGCTGGGCAGGCCCTCACCGACCAATCACGCGTGGAACCGTTCGTCATCGTGCCGATGATCCGGGCCCAAGAGGTGTCCCGTGACATCGTCGTGCTGGCTCCCGGCTACGGACGCACTCCCGACGGGCAAGTGCCGCACCGCTTTCCCCAGCTCGACCACCCCGACCCCGAAGCCGACCTGCACCGCGCCACAACGGCCGCGCGAACCGAGCTGATCGTCGTGTCGAGCCTGAGCTGTGACGATGTCGATCCGAGCCGGTCGCATACTCCCGCAGCGGTACTGCTGCACCGGATGCTGCGATTCGCTGAAGGACGTGGAGTCGATCCGGCGCCGCCGACGGACAGCGAGCCGACCCGCGATCCGCTCATGCACGAGCTGGCTGAGCGGCTGCGCCGGGAAGGACTCGTGGTTGCCGAACGGGTCGGATCGGGTGAGCACAGACTCGATCTGGCGGTCGGCCATCGTGCGTTGCCCGGCCGGTGGCTCGTTGCCGTCGAGGGAGACGGCCCGGAGTATGCCGGGTTGCCGGGGGTGCGTGGCCGGGACGTTGCTCGTGCCGAACAAGTGGTCCGGATGGGGTGGCAACACGTGCGGGTCTGGAGTACCGACATCTACCGGGATCCGGCACGCGACGTGGCTCTGATCGTCGATGTGGTCCACGCGCTGGTGGCGGAGTTCGTCCCGGCTCAACCAGCATCGACATCGGGATCGGCATCCGACCCGAAACACGACCGCTCGTCGAGTGAACCCGTCAGCTCCCGCCGACCCAGATGGCTACGTGGCCGACGATCGGTCGAGCGGTCTCAAGACGACACGGACGTCGGCTGGGGCGAAGTCCCCGACGAGGGTGACCGTCGTGACTCCTGGTTGCGCGACCAGCGGCCACCGCACTGGGACTGAACTCCACCAAGTGATGCGGCCTCCGGGCCCGAATGGGCCCGGAGGCCGCGTGTAGCAGGCTTGGCCATGAATAGCACCGGCACAGATGCCACTCGCGACCGAGCCGACTAAAGGCCTCAGCGCGCCTTGAGCGAATCGCGGATCTCGCGCAGTAGCACAATCTCCTCCGAGGGCTCTTCGGGCGCCTCTACCTGGCCAGCTTTGCGACGCTCGCTGAGCTTGTTCATCGGCAGCACGAACGCGAAGTAGACGACAGCCGCGGTGAGCAAGAAGACGATGAACGCGTTGATGATCGCGCCGATGTTGATGAAGGTGGCTTCATCGCCACCTTCGACGAGCTGGAGGCCGAGCCCACCCGCTTCGACACCGCCCATGGCGGCCAGCAGCGGGTTGATGATGTTGGACACGAAGGCGTCAACGACGGCTGCGAATGCCGAGCCGATGACCACGGCTACCGCCAGTTCGACGACGTTGCCGCGCATGATGAAGTCTTTGAAGCCTTTGAACATGGTGTTGTGTCCTGCCTTTGCGTGGAGTTGTCGCTCCCTACTCTCGGCGGCCACCGAACACACCGTGGGGGAGGCGGTTTCGGCGTGTCCCCTGAGGAGCCTTGCAATACAAAAATACGCACGTTAGCGCCATGCGGGTACCCCGAGCAAGCGTTAGTGCCATCACTCAATACTCGTTGTCAGCCAAGATCGGGGCAGCTCGACGGGTCGGTGAGCCCAGGAGCACACACGGCCACCACGAAGCCACCCCCCAGTTCCGGACGCTGTGCCGCGGCCACCGAAGCCGCGTCAGCGGCCGGAAGCGCCAACAACAGCAACGGGGGTGGCCCCGCGCCGAAGGTGGTCCCGCCGGAGTCGCCGCTGCGGGCCAGCTGCACCGTCCCGACCCCGGCCGGAGTGCCCGTGCCCGGCGCGAATAGCACCACCCGATCGCCCGGTTGCAGCACCTCCAATAGCCCCGCGCTCGCCACCGGCACCGACATGCTCACCGTGCCAGGTCGACTGCCCAGCCCCGCCGAGCTACGCAGTCGGCGCGCCGTCAACACTTCTCCGGTGCCCAGCGACCCGCCCAGCACCTGCCCCAACGCTGTGTCGAGGTCGGAGATCACACCTTCCGGCAGCTGCTCGGCTGGCCGGTGCACGACCTGCAGATCGTCAGCAGTCAACACCGAGCCGACCGGCAGCTCACCGAGCGCAACGAGCGCAGGCACACCGACCGGCGGGGCCGGTGGCGACAGCGCACCGATCCCGAACCAAACCGCGCAGCCGGCTAGGACGGCAGCGACCCCACGGCGGACGCGCTGGACCCGGATGCGCCCCCGACGCGATCGTGGCCGCGCAGCTGAGGCCATCCGTCGCCACGGCGGCGGTGCCGTCAGCTGAGCCGGGTCGGGCTCGATGACACCCGCCTGACGAGTGCTCCCCAACCCAGATCTACCCACGTCCGACCAGGTCACGGCAGCTCGAAGGGCAGCGTCCGCCCGTCGAGCGCCCGGCGGCAAGGACAGGTGGCGGCCTGGTCATCGGCATGCTCCGGCAGGCGGGCCACGGCCTGGCCGATCAACGCCTTGAAACCGGGCATCGCCTGAGCGAAGACCTCGAGCACTTCCGTGTGGGTCACCCCCTCGCCGTGCTCAAGCCCGGCATCCAGATCCGTGACCATCGCCACCGACGTGTAGCACATGGCCAGTTCCCGAGCGATCGCCGCCTCGGGCATCGTCGTCATCCCGACGAGGGCCCACCCGGATTGTTGGTGCCCGACGCTCTCCGCCCGGCTGGAGAAGCGGGGGCCGTTGACGACGACAATCGTGCCACCGAGCGAATACGGCAGCTCGCTCTCGGCCAGGGCAGCAGCGACCGCCGAGCGCCCGGCGGCGCAGTACGGGTCGGCGAACGCGACGTGCACGACCCCGCCGACCTCGTCATATACGGTGTGCGGACGCCCCCACGTCCGATCGACGATCTGGTCCGGGACCACCACCGTGCCGGGTCCCAGTTCCGGCCGCAACGATCCGACAGCACATGGGGCGAGCACCTGGCGCACGCCGAGCGAACGCAACGCCCACAGATTGGCCCGGTAGTTCACCCGGTGTGGAGGAAACCGGTGATCGTGCCCGTGCCGGGCAACGAACGCGACAGTGCGACCATGCAGCCGCCCGACGACGAGGTCGTCGCTCGGCTCGCCGAATGGAGTGTCGACCGACACTCGCTGTGCGTCCTCGAGGAAGCTGTAGAACCCCGATCCGCCGATGACTCCGATGCCCGCTGTGCTCATGGAGGAAGGCTAGGGCAGGGGCATCCCGCGTGGCCCGGCCCTGGGCATCCCGAGCAGATCTGTGGATGCTGCTGTCAGCAGGACGATGGCTGTGGACAACCCGAGCGTGTTGCCGAGGGGCTCGTGCTTGGCCAGGTGAGGTTGTGCCGGGTAGTGAATCGTGCCCGGTCAGTGAGTCGTGCCCCGTAGTGAGTCGTGCCCCGTAGTGAGTCGTGCCCCGTAGTGAGTCGGGCCCGGTCAACTCCCGGTCGCCCGGTCAGCTGCCGGAAGTCGTGCCGGTCGACCCGGACCCGCTGCCCGATTCGGTGGATGACGTGGCCGAACCGCCCGACTGACCGGACGAGCTCGATGACTCTGCGGACCCGGTAGACCCTGACGATGTGGCCGACCCCTCGGACGCCTTGCCCGACCCACCGGAGGTTGTCGCCGAGCCGTTCGACGCTGACTTGCCCGACGCGGCTCGCGAATCGGTGCGGTAAAAGCCCGATCCTTTGAACGTGACCCCGATCGAGTTGTAGACCTTGCGTAGCCGGCCCTCGCATTCGGGGCATACTGACAGCGGGTCGTCACTGAACGACTGCACCGCGTCGAAGGTGTGGTCGCACGTCGTGCAGGCGTAGGCGTACGTGGGCACTCGGTCCTCCTGGCTCAGACAGCGGCGGAAGTCTACGCCTTTGTCAGCGGAACGACGTCCGCCGGGCATCCGGGCTGCCGTCCCATCTGCTCTCGTTGGCGTGCGCTGCGTGAACCGAGGTCGCCGGTGACTTAGTCTCATCAGGTGGCACGCGCACGATTGCTGAAACGGATAGGGCTGGCTGTCGGCGTACTACTGACGGTCACCCTGGTTGGTAGCGTCGTCTTCGGCGCGGCCCTCGTGCGTCGATCGTGGCCACAACACGGCGGGGAGATCACGTTGGCCGGGCTTGACGGCCCCGTCGAGGTGATCCGCGACAGTCTCGGAGTGCCACATGTGTATGCCGAGTCCGCTCGTGACTTGTTCCGGGCCCAGGGCTTCGTCACCGCTCAGGACCGGTTTTTCCAGATGGACCTGCGGCGGCACACGGCCAGCGGCACCCTGGCCGAGCTTGTCGGACCCGACGGGATCGAGTCGGACATGGTCGTGCGCACCTTGGGCTGGCGCCGGATCGCCGAAGCAGAACTGCCCAAACTGGCCCCGGCCACCCGGCAGTACCTGACGGCATACGCCGAGGGCGTCAACGACTACCTGGACCGGCGCACCGAGCCGTCCGATCTCGGTTTGGAATACGTCGTTCTCGGCCTGTCATCGCCCGACTACCGTGTCGAACCCTGGGACGAGATCGACTCGCTGGTCTGGCTCAAAGCGATGGCCTGGGATCTGAAAGCCAACTACCAGCACGAGTTGGCTCGGGCCCGGCTCAGTGCAACTCTGAGCCGTCAGCAGGTGGCCGTGCTCTACCCGCCGTTTCCGGCCACCGAGCACCGTCCGATCCTGTCCACTGTTGATTGGTCACCTCACCAGGACAGCGCCGCCTCGATCGTCCCACCGGCCCTGACGGACATCGCGAGTGTGCCCGGCACCCCGACGGCGGCACCGCCCGGGATCCAGCCCAGCGTCGTGGCGGCACCCGGCTGGTCGGCCGTCCGCGCGGCACCGTCGACGCTCTGGACCTCGACGGACTGGGCCCTGTCCGGTCTGAGCGACCTTGGCGGCCGCAGCACGACCATGAGTTCTAATTCGTGGGTCGTCGGGCCGGACCGCTCGAGCACCGGGAAACCGATCCTGGCAAACGATCCCCATCTGGGGGTCGGCATCCCCGATGTCTGGTATCAGGTCGGCCTGCATTGCCGCAACGTCGATGCCACCTGTCCTTTCGAGGTTGCGGGTTTCTCCCTCGCCGGAGTGCCGGGCATCATCATCGGGCACAATGCCCGGATCGCGTGGGCAATGAGCAGCCTAGGCGCTGACGTCACCGACTTCTTCCTCGAAAAGCTCACTGACACGGCATACATGCGCGATGGTCAGCCGATGCCGTTGCAGGTGCGCACCGAGACCATCCGGGTGCGCGGCGGCGACGACGTGCACCTGCAAGTGCGAAGCACTGATCACGGCCCGATCCTCAGTGAGGTTTCCGAGCAGGTCGCTGCCGCGGGCCGTCGGCCGGTCATCGGAGGAGTCGTGCAACAGGAGGCACTGGCTGTATCGATCGCCTGGAGCGGACTGGAGCCGGGCACCACCGCCGACGCGATCTTCGCGCTCGACGCGGCCGAAGACTTCGCGAGCTTCCGCGACGCGGCCCGGTCCTTCGTCGCGCCGGCGCTGAGCCTGCTCTACGCCGATGTCGAGGGCAATATCGGGTACCAGTCGGCGGGTCTGGTGCCGGTACGCCGAGCGTCGACCCCGGGCACGAAGCCGGGCTACCTTCCCTCACCCGGCTCGGACTCCCAATGGGATTGGCAGGGCTGGGTGCCGTTCGACGACATGCCGTGGGCGCTCAACCCCAGGGCCGGGTTCATCGTGGCGGCTGACCAGATGGTCAGCACGTCGTCGACGCCCTTCCTCTCCGCAGAATGGGACCCCGGGTGGCGTAGCGACCGGATCCGTGACCTGTTGACCGGCCAGCAGACACTCGGGGTCACCGACCTGCAGGCGATCCAGGCCGACACTCGCAATGACTTCGCCCCGACCTTGGTGGCGGCGCTGCTGCGGATCGACTTGTCCGACGACCCGTTCACTGCGGAAGCGCAGGATCTGTTGCGCACCTGGGATTGCACGAGCCCGGTCGACCAGCAGCCGGCCGCAGCGGCTGCGGCATACTATGCGGCCGTTTGGGCCCGGCTGTTGGAACGGACCTTCGACGACGAACTCCCGGACGACTTACGTGCCGACGGCGGGGCGCGCTGGCAGTCGGCTGTGGCTGCCCTGCTCGACCACTCCAACGATCCGTGGTGGGACGACAAGAGCACACCATCGGTCATCGAGAGCCGTGACGTGATTCTCTCCGATGCTCTCGTGCAGGCCCGGCTGGATCTCACCCGCCAGGTCAGCTCCGATGTCGACAAGTGGTCGTGGGGCAAGTTGCATTCAGTGACGCTCACCCATCCGGTCCTGGACGGCGAGCGTGCCTCCGGGCTCGCGCAGGCGATGGCCGGTGGAGGACCGGTCCCAGTCGGTGGGGGTCCGGGCGCGGTGTCGGCCTTCGACTGGCTCGCCGAATCAGGTTCCTACACGGTGACCTCGGCGCCGTCGATGCGGATGATCGTCGACTTGGCAGACTTCGATTCCTCCACGTGGGTGGCCCAGGCCGGGGTCAGTGGTCATCCGTATGCCGATCACTACGGGGACCAGGTCGGTGCCTGGGCCGCCGGCACCGGGTATCCATGGCCGTTCACGAAAGACGCGGTGATCGCGGACCAGAGCGACGAATTGCGGTTCGTGCCGCAAGCCTGACTGTCAGGCCGGGCACGCCCCGGTCGCCGGTGGTCCTTGGTCTCGACCGAGCGGGACCATCACGGCACGAGACCAGGAAACGGCCCCGATCCGATGCCGCAGCCGACACAACTGCCGTGTCACGTTGCCTGTTCTGGCTCCCGCAGCAGACAAGGGCCTAGCCTGGGGCGATGTTCATGGTCTACAACGTCTATAACGCGATGAACCGATGAAGACCGACAGCGGAGTCGTTGGCGCCGTCCACCCTGACGGCCTGGCCGAGGCTCGGCGCCGGATGGTCGAGCGTGGCATCGACGAGCGCAGTATCGCGGTTTTCGAGAGCTACTACGAGCAGTTGGCCGGCGGAGCCCGAGGGTTGGTGCCGGAGGGATCGATCGAGCCGCTCACCGAGCTGCCGACGCTGGCCGGTGTCCGGGCTGGGGACGACGCGCGGGCCACTGCATTGGGCTTGGTGGCGGTCGTCAAGCTCAACGGTGGCCTTGGCACGAGCATGGGGTTGACCGGGGCCAAGACCGCGCTTCCGGTGCGGGACGGCTTGACGTTCCTCGACGTCATCGCCCGGCAGGTGCTCGGGTTGCGGGAGCGTTATGGAGTCGCGTTGCCGTTGCTCTTCATGAACTCCTTCCGCACCCGTGCACAGACCGAGCAACTGCTGTCCGCCTACCCCCAGCTCCCCGTCGAGGGTCTGCCGTTGGGGTTCGAGCAGGGCTCGGAGCCCAAGCTGCGCGCCGGTGACCTCTACCCGGTCGACTGGCCCGCCGACGCCGAGCTGCAGTGGTGCCCACCAGGTCACGGTGACGTCTATCTATCCCTGCTGACCAGCGGAGTGCTAGACGCACTACGGGCGCGGGGGATCCGGTATGTCTTCATTTCCAACGGTGACAACTTGGGCGCGACCTGCGACCCGGACATTGCTGCTTGGCTCATCGAGCACGAAGTGCCATTCCTGGCGGAGGTCTGCCAACGCACGGTCAACGACCGCAAGGGTGGGCATTTGGCCCGCCGACGCGCGGACGGCCAGATCGTGTTGCGTGAGAGTGCCATGGTGCCGGCCGGTGAGGAGCACTACTTCACCGACGAGACCCGCCATCCGACCTTCAACGCCAACAATCTGTGGCTCGACCTCGACGTGCTCGCCCGGCGATTGGCTCAGCCCGGTGGGCTGGGGTTGCCGATCATCGTCAATCGCAAGACGGTGGATCCTTCCGACAAATCCTCGACTGAAGTTATCCAGATCGAGACCGCGATGGGTTCGGCGATCGGTTCGATCGACGGGTCGGCGGCCATGCTCGTGCCCCGGAGCCGGTTCCGTCCGGTGAAGACGACCAACGAGCTAGCCCTGCTGCGCTCGGATCGGTATCGGCTCGACGACTCCTGGCAGATCGAGCAGCTCGTCGACGGACCAGAACCCCGGATCGACCTTGGCCCGGGATTCACCTTGGTGCCCGACTTCGAGCGCCGGTTCCCCGCCGGGGTGCCGTCGTTGCGCCGGTGCACCTCCTTGCAGGTCCGCGGCGATGTCACCTTTGGTTCCGGTGTCGTGTGTGCCGGGGCGGTCACTCTCGAGGTCGACACCCCGACGACGGTTCCTGACGGGGCTGTGATCGGCGACAGTGCGCCGGACGGGGTCTAGGGGGCACTCGCGACTGATGCGCACCGTCGAACAGCATGTAACCGCATCGGTTCTGGCCGCCGGCTTGGTCGTCGGCCCCCAGCCGATCGGGGCACGTGCAGCAGCCGGGCACTCCAGTGTGCTGTCGACCGGTGCCGAACTCATCGATCTGGCGCACGATGTCTAGTGGCGAGCATCACCCGTGGCCGGTAGTGGTCAGCGTCGACGATGCCTACCAGCCTTTGGTGCTTCGGCCATTGAGGCGTTCGGACCGCAACGAGTGGCATGCCCTCCGGCAAGCCAATGCGGGATACGTCGCACGCTGGGAGCCGACGCCACCCGACGGGCAGGTGCCCACGGTGAGTTTCTGGCGCTACGTGCAGAACCTCAACCGAGAGGCTCGTTTCGGGCTGACTCGGCCCTGGGTGATCGAGCTGGCGGGGGAGCTCGTCGGTCAAGTGCACCTGTTCGGCATCGTCCGTGGGTCGTTGCAGTCAGCCGCTGTCGGCTATTGGGTCTCCGAGGCGCACGCCGGTCAGGGCATAGCCACCCGGACGCTTGCCGCGGTGACGACCTATGCCCTGGGCCCGTTCGGGTTGCACCGCGTCGAGGTCAACATCCGGCCGGAGAACGCCGCGTCGCTACGGGTCGTCGAGCATCTCCAGTTCCGGGACGAAGGGATTCGCGAGCGCTTCTTGCACATCGAAGGTGCCTGGCGCAATCACCGCACCTTCGCACTGACCCGTGAGGACACTGGCGGACTACCGGTGTCTTCGCGGTGGAACCAGGTCCGCTGAGCCACACCAGTCACAGGGCGCACTCCAGCATCATGCGCGACACACCGGGCGAGGTCCCCAGTGGTGCGTCCCGGGGTCCTTAGCGTAGGGCTCGTGCAGCCCTCTTCCTTGGTTTTCGTCGCGGTCGTGGCGATCTGGGCTGCCTTCCTCGTGCAGCACTGGGTCCGCCGCCGCGAAGCCATGACTACCGCGCGCTCGATCGACCAGTTCAGCGAGGCGATGCACTTGCTCGACCGGCGACCGGTCCGGGCTTTGTCCGAAGCCCGGCCCCCGGCGGCCATGATCGCGGCAGGCACGGCACCGCCGTCCCGGCATCCGGTCGTGCCGCAGTCCCCGCTCGTGGCCCGAGGCCGCGGCACAGCTGGCGGAGCGGCTGCGGCACCGTCGATCTCGGCCCCTCCGACTCATAGCGGCCCGTCGGCCGGCGTCCCCGGGGCCGCAGCGACAGCGGCTGCCGGCGACGGGCGGGGCAATCGGCAGCACCGGCATACCGGGGCCCGACGCGGGTCCCGGCCGGTTGCGCGTTGGGCCCGGGTGGTGTTCCTGCTGGTCGCCCTCGGGTCGGTGCCGACCACGATCGTGTTGGCCGTGCTCGGACGAGCACCATGGTGGGGGGTCGCTGCTTCTGTTGTTGCGGTCCCGCTCGCCGTTTTCATGCTTCGGTATGCCGCGGTGCGCGAGCGGACCCGGCGTCGTTTCGACCGGTCCATGGCGGCGTCCTCCCCGAATAGGCACACGTCGGTCGCCGGGGCACCCGCCGCGTCGGAGCCGCGCCGGGCCGCGTCCGAACACGCTGACGGCATACCGGCGGATGTGGCCTCGGCACCGGCGGCTGTCGCGCGAGACACCACGGCGGCAGCGACGTCGCGTGGTCAGCGGGCGGCCTCGCGAAGCGGGTTGGACGGCCCGACCTGGAACCCCGTTCCCGTTCCGCGGCCGACCTACGCCCTCAAACCACAGGTCGCTCGCCGCGATCCCGTGCACGCTCCCGTGCCTACTGCCGACCCGGTGTCTACCGGGACGGCCGGAACCGAGGCGCGACCCCAGCCGGAGGCCGGTGAGCAGGCGGCTCGTCGGGCCGTCGGCGACTGACTCGACCCGACGAGTCGACCCGAGTCGAACCGCCCAGATCTCAGTGCCGCGTGTGCCGCATCGTCGCCGACGACGGCCCGGCTACGACCCGGCTGGCTCGGCCAGGGCCGTGTCGTCTGGCGGGTCGCCTGGCTGCGCGGCCTGGCTGGCATCCCTTGCCGTCCCACCGGTGGTGAGATGGTTGAACACGGCGTTGAGCACCGCCGCCGTCGGCACTGCGATGAGCGCACCGACGATGCCGGCAATGACAACGCCGGCCGTGACTGCCAGGATCACGGCCAGGGGATGCACGTTGACCGCCCGACCGAGCAGGAACGGCTGCAACACATGCGATTCGATCTGCTGCACAGCGATCACTCCGGCGAGCATCAGCAACGCGACCAGTGGGCCTTGAGCGACGAGCGCGATGAGCACCGCGACCATCCCTGAGACCAAGGCACCGACGATCGGCACGAACGCACCGAGGAAGACAATGACACCGATCGCCGCCGCGAACGGCACCCGCAGGATCAGTGCCACGATCGTGATCCCGATGGCATCGACGAGGGCCACGATGATCGTGGCACGGACGAAGGCGACCAGTTGCCCCCAAGCGACGTGCCCGGCGGAGTCGATCCGATCCCGAGCCACCCGGGGGAACAGGCGCACGAGCCACGACCAGATCCGGTCGCCTTCGTAGAGGAAGAAGAACAGGGCGAAGAGCGCGATGAACAGACCGGCGACGACATGCGTTGCGCTGGTGCCGGCGCGGGTCACGGTGCCGCGCAGTGCCTCGCTGGACGAGATCGATGCCCACGCCTGGTCGAGGTAATTGGTCAGCTGGCTGTCGCTGATGCCGAAGGTGTCGTGCACCCAGACCCGGATCTGGGTGATGCCTTGGGTGATCTGCCCGGTCATCTCCGAGATGCCGCCGGTGATCTGACTGGCGACGAGGAACAGCAGCAAGCTGACCCCGGCGATCATGGTCACCACGGTGATCCCGGCAGCCGGCCCGGGCCGGCCCAGTCGCCGGCGCAGCCAGCTGTTGATCGGGCTGAGCAGGGCCGCCAACAGTGTCGCGACGACGACCGGGATGACCGCTTCGGAGACGAAACTGAGCAGGTATGCCGTCGCCACGATCGCCGCAGCGATAACCAGCACCCTCCAGGACCACTCGCTCGCGATCCGCACCCCCGGTGGCACGGCAGGATCTCGGGTTTCCGGTGTTGGCTCAGGGATGGGGTCGTGGGTGCTCGGCATGGGCCCCAGAGTATGCCGCAACGCGGCACCGACGCCTGGCGCTGTTCCTACTGGTCCTACTGGGCCTGCTCGCTCGGCAGGCACACCGTAGGGTAGGAACGTGCCTGCCCCGGAGGTCCGGTTTTGCCGCTGTTGCGGTGCCGCTACGGCCACGCGGATTCCCCCGACGGAGGATCGGGAGCGGGCGGTCTGCACGGCCTGCGGGTACATCGACTACATCAACCCCAACAATGTCGTCGGCACCCTGCCCGTGTGGGGCGGCGACCGGTCTGGGGCGGACGAGCCTGAGCAGCACTGGCGCGGGGAGCAGATCCTGCTGTGCCGACGAGCGATCGAGCCGCGCAAAGGCCTGTGGACATTGCCGGCCGGCTTCTTGGAATACGGCGAGACGATGGCCGAAGGCGCTGTCCGCGAGACCCGCGAAGAGGCCGGTGCGCGGATCGAGCTGGGGCCGCTCAGCACGGTGCTCGACGTTCCACACGTCGGGCAAGTACATGTCTTCTACCTCGCGCGGCTGCTCGACCTCGACCTCGACCCGGGCCCGGAGACCACCGAGAACCGCCTGGTCGCGCTCGACGAGATCCCCTGGGACGAACTGGCCTTTCACACCGTGCGTCGGACGCTGTCCCACTACGTCGATGATTGCGCGTCTGGTGTCTTCGCGGTACATACCGGAGCCATCGAGCTGCCGCCCGCTCGTCAAGTCCAGCCCGATCCAGCCCGATCCGGCCCGGCAGTTGAGAAGTAAGACCCAGCCGGGTAGCAGGTTCGGCCGCAAGCAGCACCTGCGCAGGGACCAACGGCGGGCGAACCTACTAAACGGACCCCTCCGACCTGAATGGTCCCCTCCGGCCCGACAACGGACCCGGGTGGCAAAGGCGGCGACGCCGCCCATGATCAAGGCCGGCCGGCGACGCCGGGGGACCGCAGGGGGACCCTCAGGAGTTCAGGGGCGCAGTGTGGCCCTGCCCTCGTGGTGCTCGTGATGAGCCGGGGGTAGGCTGACCGTGCTGGCTCTTCCTGTTGCAGATGCGAGGGGAAGTCGCAAGAGGGGTCCCGGTGAGACTCCGGAACTGCCCCGCAGCGGTGAGTGGGAACCACTACCGTCGATACGCCGGGTTACCGCTCGGGTTCGACGGCCAGGATGAGCCCCGGACCGGGACGACAAGCACCTGGCACGGGAAGGCCCACGAATCCGAGGCCCTGCCAGCGCGTCGCGCACCCGCGCGGCGTCCGGCGTTCGTCGCCTCGAGGGAAGGCGGGTACATGCACTCGCGGCGGGTCAGTGCGGAGCCCGGATCGGCCGGCGCGGCGCTTTGTCGTGCGCTCGGGTCTCGACCGGGTATCGCCCAATGCACCGACCGTTTTCGTGTCCATCTGAAGTCCTCGGCTCAAACCACACGGAGGCCTCTACGGAGCGCGTGGAGATCTCCTCGACCACATAGAGGCCACTCCTATGTCGAGCACCCGTAAGCCCCACCTTCTCTACGACAACGACGGCGCCCCGACACGGGACAAGCCGTGGATCATCCGGACGTACGCAGGGCACTCGAACGCGAAAGCCTCGAACGAGCTGTACCGCAACAACCTGTCCCGCGGGCAGACCGGTTTGTCCATCGCTTTCGACCTGGCGACTCAGTGCGGGTACGACTCCGACGACTACATCGCCCGGCCCGAGGTGGGCAAGGTGGGCGTGCCGATCAACAGTCTGGACGACTTCGAGATCCTCTTCGACCAGATCCCCATCGAGGAGATGAACACCTCGATGACGATCAACGGGACGGCCATGTGGTTGTTCTCGCTCTACGTGGCGCTCGCGCGGGAGCGTGGGGCACCCGTCGAGAAGCTCAACGGCACCACCCAGAACGATCTGATCAAGGAATATCTGGCCCGGGGGACCTACATCTTCCCGCCGCAAGCCAGCCTGCGGATCATCGCCGAGATGTATGAATTCGCGTTGCAGAACTCCCCCAGCTGGAACGCCTCCAACATCTGTAGCTACCACTTGCAGGAGGCCGGTGCCACCCCGGTCCAAGAGCTGTCGTTCGCCCTTGCCAACGCCATCGGCCTGCTCGACCTGCTCAAAGAACGTGGGAACATCCCGGAATCCGATTTCGAACGACTCGTCGGACGGATCAGCTTCTTCGTCAACGCTGGCATCCGGTTCGTCGAGGAGATGTGCAAGATGCGCGCCTTCGCCGAGCTGTGGGAGGAGATCACCGCCGAGCGCTATCAGGTGAAGAATGCCCGCTTCCGTCGCTACCGCTACGGTGTTCAAGTCAACTCGCTCGGGCTGACCGAGCAGCAGCCGGAGAACAACGCCTGGCGAATCCTCATCGAAGCGCTCGGGGTCACCTTGTCGCGGGACGCCCGATGCCGGGCCTTGCAGCTGCCGGCGTGGAACGAGGCCTTGTCGTTGCCCCGGCCCTGGGACCAGCAATGGTCGTTGCGACTGCAACAGATCCTCGCCTACGAGACGGACCTGCTCGAATACCCAGACTTGTTCGAGGGCAGTGTCGTGGTCCGGGCCAAGGTGGACGATCTCAAGGAACAGGCCCGGGCCGAGATCGACAAGATCCTCGGGATGGGTGGGGTGATCGGTGCGATCGAGAACGGCTACATGAAGTCGGCCCTGGTCAAGTCGATGTCCGGGCGGATGACCCGGATCAACACCGGCGAGCAGATCGTCGTCGGGATGAATCGGTGGACCGACGGGCTCCCGTCGCCACTGGTCGGTGGTGACGACGGTGGGCTCTTCATCGTGGACGAGGCATCAACCCAGGTCACCCTGGACAACTTGAAGAAGACCCGGGCCAACCGTGATCCGGAGCGAGCAACGGCGGCTCTAGAAGCGCTCAAGGCGGCGGCGCGGGACGGGTCGTCGATGATGGAGCCATCTATCGAGTGTGCCCTCGCCCGGGTCACGACCGGTGAATGGGCGCAGGCCTTGCGCGAGGTTTTCGGCGAATACCGCCCGTCTACCGGCGTCGACGGCCAGAAGCTCGGCCTTGCCGGCCACAGCGTCACCGAGCTACGGTCGCGGATCGACCGCCTGACTGACACGTTGGGGCACCGGCCACGCATCGTCGTGGGCAAGCCGGGCCTTGACGGCCACTCCAATGGCGCCGAGGTCATCGCCGTCTCGGCCCGGCACGTCGGGTTCGACGTCATCTACTCCGGCATCCGCCTGTCGGCCCAGGAGATCGTCCGGTCTGCGGTCGAGGAATCCGCTGACGTGATCGGCGCCTCCGTGTTGTCGGGCTCCCATGTCGAGCTGGCCCGGCAGATCATGGAAGGGCTCCGTGAGGAGGGCGCAGACCAGGACATCCACGTCGTGTTCGGTGGGATCATCCCCTCGTCCGACTTCGTCAAGCTGACGGACCTGGGTGTTGCCCGGGTATTCACACCGAGCGATTTCGACCTGATCGAGATCATGGAAGCGATCGTCGAGCTCATCGAGGAATCGAACCGTTGAACCGCCGCGACGCCTCCGGAGAGGATGTCGCCCGGGCTGCTCTCGCTGGACGACGGGCCGACATCGCCCGGCTCATCTCGCTGATGGAGGACCGGCGCGCGAGTGCGGCGAACCGCCGGGACGACGCCATCGCGATCCTCGAGAGGCACGCTCTCGACCACGGTCACCGGTGCGCGGTGCTCGGGATTACGGGTACGCCCGGGGCCGGCAAGTCCTCGTTGATGGCTGTCGTGACCCCGCGACTGCTCGCCATGGATCCCCGGCTACGGGTCGCTGTTGTCGCCATCGACCCCTCCAGCCCGACGTCCGGGGGCTCGTTGCTCGGCGACCGCACCCGGATGCGTAGCTCACCCGACGAACACCGGGTCTACTTTCGCAGTCAGGCGACGGTCACCTCCCTGGGCGGGATGGCTCCGGCGACCTACGAGGTATGCCGTGCGCTCGCCACCGTCTTCGACCTGATCCTCGTCGAAACGGTCGGGGTCGGGCAGTCGGAAGCTGACATCCGGTGTCTGGCCGACCACGTCTACCTCGTCCTCGGGCCAGCAGGGGGCGACGACGTACAACTGCTCAAGGCAGGAATCATCGAGATCCCGGACAGCTTCATCCTCAACAAGGCGGATGCGCCGGGCGCGGCCAAGGCGTATCACCAGCTGCAAGCCAGCCTCTGGCTGGCCCGCCCTTTCGACGGGGACGACATCGAGATCCGCCACACCTCGGCGCTACGGGGTGATGGGATCGACGAGTTGGCCTCGTCGATGCTCGACCGGGCCCGGGTCACTGCCTCGGTCGGTGGCGTCGCTGACCGGGCCGGGTATTTCCTGGCCCGGTGGGTGCGCGAGGAATGGGGTCGGGTCGGCAATGCGCACCTGCGCGACGTCCTCGGTGGCCCGGATCGGTTGCTCGCCGATCACGTCGGGTTCGGGCGCGCCCAGGTGGCCTTCGACAGCGACATCCGTCGATCGCTGACCGTCGTCACGTCGTGACGACCGTGCTTCCGGCCGCCCCGGTGAGCAGCTCAGGGCGTCGCAGTGTGGTTTGGCCCTCGTGGTGCCGACGGCCTGCCGGGCGGTACGCTTGGCGTGCTGATTCTTCCCGTTGCGCGTGGGACGGGGAGTCTTGACAGAGATTGCGGTGAGACCCCGGAACTACCCGGCAGCGGTGAATGGGAACGACCCCCGTCACGCGCACCATTCGAGCGCCTCGGACACGACGGCCAGGAGGAACCCTGGAACGGGACGAGAAGTATGGCCACCACTACCCCGAGGAGCCCGGTCCCCGGAGGTTACGTTCATGACTTCTTCGCTCACGTTTCCCAGGGGATCGGAAGAGGAGGCACAACTGTGACCATGGCACCAGGCGCCGACCAGACTGTCGCTGCGTCGGGGTCGGAGGACCCGGAGGGTCCGCTGGCGCTGGCCAGTGGTTTCAGATCCGTCGATCACGCCGGTTGGCAGGCCCTGGTCGCCAAGGTGCTCAATCGGGGCCGCCCCGAGGACAAACGCCTGGATGGCGACGCTGCCCAGGCGAAGCTGCAGACCACGACGGTTGACGGGCTGACTATCGAGTGCCTCTACGAGGCCGCCGGGCCGGATCCGGCACCGACCGGCTTTCCGGGGGTGATGCCGTTCACCCGGGGGAGTGGGCACCGACCGGCCGACGTGCCCTGGGGTGTGCGGGGCTATTTCGAGGACCCCGACGTGGCCGTGACTCGTCGGGATGTCCTGGCCGATCTCGAACGTGGCGTGACCTCGGTGTGGCTGGAGGTGGGGGACTACGCCATCCCACCCGGGCAGGTCGGGTCGGTGCTTGAGGATGTGCTGCTCGAGCTCGCGCCGGTTTGTGTATCCACTGTCACTGACCAAAGCGCCGCTGCCGACGCGTTGTGGCAGGTCTGGAAAGACCGCGGGATCGGCGATCAAGCGCGGGGCAACCTCGGTTTCGATCCGCTCGGCCACACCACTCGCACGGGGGCCGCGCCCGACGACACTGCGATGCTGGCCGGGGCCCGGGCCGCGCTCGCCGGCTTCCCGCACGTCAGGGCGATCTGTATCGACCTGCGTCCTTACCACGATGCCGGCGCCGGCGATGTCGATGAAGTCGCCTTCGCCGTAGCCCTCGGTGTGGACTACCTGCGCCGGTTGGAGACTGCGGGCATCGGGCCCCGCGAGGCCTTCTCCCAGATCGATTTCCGGGTCAACGCAACTGCGGATCAGTTCCTGACCACCGCTAAGCTCCGGGCCCTACGCCGGTTGTGGGCCCGGGTCGGGCAAGAGTGCGGCGTTCCGTCAGCCGACCGGGGTGCCCGCCAACACGCAGTCACCTCATGGCGGATGATCAGTCGAGACGATCCCTACGTCAACATGCTCCGGACGACGACGGCATGCTTCGGTGCTGCGGTCGGTGGTGCCGAAGCGGTCACCGTGCTCCCGTTCGACAACGCTGCCGGCCTGCCCGACAGGTTCAGCCGCCGGATGGCCAGGAACACCCAGATCGTGTTGGCCGAGGAGTCCAACGTGGGGAAGGTGCTCGACCCCGCCGGGGGGAGCTGGTACGTCGAGGGACTGACCGACCAGCTCGCGCACGCGGCCTGGGACGTCTTCCGCGAGATCGAATCCGGCGGTGGCATGACTTCCGCCCTGACCGGCGGCATGATCGGGGCCCGCATCGCCCGGACCGACGCCGAGCGTGCCAAACGGCTGGCGAACCGAGCTTTGCCGTTGACCGGGGTGAGCATGTTCCCGCAAGTCGACGAGACACCGCTCGATCGGGTCGAGCGCCCCGAACACCCGAGTCGCGGCGCTCTCTTCGAGGCGCACCGCGACTCGGAAGTGTTCGAGCAGATGCGCGACCGTGCGACGGCATACGAAACCAGCCACGGAGCACCTCCCCAGGTCTTCCTCGCGTGTCTGGGCACCCGCCGTGATTTCGGCGCCCGGGAGACGTTCACCAGCGCGCTGCTGGCAGTCGCGGGGTTGGCGACCCCGCGCAGCGAAGGTGGCACGCCAGCCGAGATCGGTGAGCAGGCCGCCCAAGCCGGGGTTCGGGCAGCCGTGATGTGCTCCAGCGCGGCACAGTATGCCGAGTCCGGCGCCGAGGTCGCAGCTGCCCTGAGAGAAGCCGGCGCGCAGCTGATCTATCTGGCCGGCAACCCGGCCGAGCTCGGCGACCATGCCGAGGTGGTCGATGGCTCGCTCGCCGTTGGCACGGACGTGGTGACCGCGTTGACCACTATCCTCGACGAACTCGGGGCACCTGCTGCTACGGCTGCCGAGAGCAGGAAGGACCAGACATGAATGCCATCCCGCGTTTCGATAACGTCGAGCTCGGAAGTGGCCAACCGCCTGCGGACGCAGCAGAGCAGTGGCAGCGCTTGATCGAGCAGAATGCGTCGTACTCCACGGGCTGGCAAACACCGGAGAACATCTTCGTTCCGCCCGTCTACACCGACGAGGACCTCGCCAGCCTGGACTTTCTGCACACCGTGCCGGGCGCCGTGCCGTTCCTGCGCGGTCCCTACCCGACGATGTATGCCAACCAGCCGTGGACGATCCGCCAGTATGCCGGCTTCTCCACCGCCGAAGAGTCCAACGCCTTCTATCGCCGCAACCTCGCGGCAGGCCAGAAAGGGCTGTCGGTCGCCTTCGATCTAGCCACCCACCGCGGCTACGACTCGGACCATCCGCGCGTCGAGGGCGACGTCGGTATGGCGGGGGTGGCGATCGACTCGATCTACGACATGCGGACTCTCTTCGACCGGATCCCGCTGGACCAGATGAGCGTCTCGATGACGATGAACGGTGCCGTCCTGCCGGTGCTGGCCCTCTACGTCATCGCGGCCGAGGAGCAGGGAGTCAAGCCGGAACAGCTGTCGGGGACCATTCAGAACGACATCCTCAAGGAGTTCATGGTCCGCAACACGTACATCTATCCACCCGAGCCGAGCATGCGGATCATCTCCGACATCTTCGCCTACACGAGCTCGAACATGCCCCGGTTCAACTCGATCTCGATCTCGGGGTATCACATGCAGGAGGCCGGGGCGACGGCTGACCTCGAGCTGGGATACACCCTCGCGGACGGGGTGGAGTACATCCGGGCCGGTCGCGCGGTCGGTCTGGATGTCGACGCATTCGCACCGCGGTTGTCTTTCTTCTGGGCGATCGGGATGAACTTCTTCATGGAGATCGCGAAGATGCGCGCCGCTCGCTTGTTGTGGGCTCGACTGGTCCGTGATTTCGAGCCGAAGAGCGACAAGTCGATGTCGTTGCGCACGCACTGTCAGACTTCGGGATGGTCACTGACCGCCCAAGACGTCTTCAACAACGTGATCCGCACCTGTATCGAAGCGATGGCCGCCACCCAAGGACACACCCAGTCGCTGCACACGAACGCTCTCGACGAGGCCATCGCGTTGCCGACCGACTTCTCCGCCCGGATCGCCCGGAACACCCAGCTATTCCTCCAGCAGGAGTCCGGCACCTGCCGGGTCATCGACCCTTGGGGCGGAAGCGCCTACGTCGAGAAGCTGACCGCCGACTTGGCGCAGCGCGCTTGGGGACACATCCAGGAGGTCGAGGCCGCCGGCGGAATGGCCAAGGCCATCGAGGCAGGGATCCCCAAGCTACGGATCGAAGAAGCCGCGGCACGGACCCAGGCTCGCATCGATGCGGGTCGGCAGCCGGTGATCGGGGTCAACAAGTACCAAGTCGAGGACGAAGAGCCGATCGAGGTGCTCAAGGTCGACAACGCGAGCGTCCGGGCCAGCCAGATCGACAAGCTACGACGGCTGCGTGAGGAACGTGACGAAGAGGAGACCCAGGCGGCACTGCAGGCGCTCACCAATGCTGCGATCCAGGGGAAAGGCAGCGCCAACCTGCTCGCTCTGATGATCGACGCTGCACGAGCCAAGGCGACCGTCGGCGAGATGTCGGATTCCCTTGAGAAGCCCTTCGGTCGGTTCACGGCCCAGATCCGCACGATCAGCGGTGTCTACTCGAAGGAGGTAGCCGGGGTGGCAGCCATCGAGCGGGCACGGCAACTCGTCGCGGCCTTCGAGAAATCACAGGGCCGCCGACCACGGATCCTCGTGGCCAAGATGGGGCAAGACGGGCATGACCGCGGGCAGAAGGTCATCTCCACGGCGTTCGCCGATCTCGGCTTCGACGTCGACGTAGGCCCGTTGTTCCAGACACCGGCCGAGGTGGCCCGGCAAGCTCTCGAGGCCGATGTCCACGTGGTCGGTGTCTCATCACTGGCCGCCGGGCACCTGACGCTGGTCCCGGCATTGCGCCACGAGCTCGACGAGGCAGGTCTGCAGGACCTGATGATCGTTGTCGGCGGCGTCATCCCGACCCAAGACTTTGACGAGCTGCGTGCTGCGGGAGCCGATGACATCTTCCCGCCGGGCACGGTGATCAGCGACGCAGCGGTCGGCATGCTGGAGAAGCTCTTGGAGCGGCTCGGTGCCCCGGTGCCACCAGCGGAGGCACCGGAGGAGCTCGAGGAAGCCGGCGTCACACATGCCTGAGCCGTTCGACCTGAACGAGCTAGCCAAGGCAGTCCGATCCGGCTCCCGGCTGCACGTGTCGCGGGCGATCACGCTCATCGAGTCGTCCAGGGCAGATCACCGGGCCCAGGCTCGAAACCTGTTGCGATTGCTCGCGGCTGAGGAAGCCGCAGCGTTCCGGGTCGGGATCTCCGGCGTCCCCGGCGCGGGCAAGTCGACCTTTATCGACGCACTGGGCATCCGGCTTATCGAAGCCGGGCACAAAGTAGCCGTTGTCGCCGTCGACCCGAGTTCGTCGCGCACGGGCGGGAGCATCCTGGGCGACCGGACCCGGATGGCGCAGCTGGCGGTAAGCGATGAGGCGTTCGTGCGGCCGTCCCCCTCCGGCGGTCACTTGGGCGGAGTTGCCCGAGCCACCAGGGAATCGATGATCGTGCTCGAGGCGGCGGGATACGACGTCGTCCTTGTCGAGACGGTCGGGGTCGGCCAATCGGAGGTCGCCGTCGCCGAAATGGTCGACACGTTCCTCATGCTTGCGCTAGCCCGCAGCGGTGACCAACTCCAGGGCATCAAACGAGGCATCCTCGAACGCGTCGACGTCATCGCCGTGAACAAGGCCGACGGCGACAACGAAGGCGAAGCGCGCGTCTGCGCCCGGGAACTGCGCGGGGCGATGCGCCTGATGAGCGGCGACAGCGATGCCGCGCCCCAGGTGCTGACCTGCAGCGCCCGGACCGGCGCCGGCTTGGACGAGGTCTGGGCGGCAGTGACCGCCCACCGGGCAGCGCTCGAGGCCGAAGGATCGCTGCTGACCCGCCGGGCCGCGCAACAGCGCGAATGGCTGTGGGCCCTGACCGAGACTGCTGTTCGCGACGCGCTGCACTCGAGCCCGAGCGTCGTCGCGCTGCGTGCCGACGTGGAGCGTCGTGTCGATCGCGGGGAGCTCAGCGCACCCGACGGCAGTTCGATGCTGGTCGAGGCATTCGCCAAAGACGGGGGCGAGGGGCGCTGGCCAGGCTGGTGACAACCGCTGCCGAGCGGGAGACACCGCGACGTGTGGCCGTTCGTGTCAGTGCGTCGAACGCCATTTGATCGAGCAACCCAGGCTGGGCCGGTGTGGCTCGGGCACTGGCTCGCCCGCAGCTACCCGGGTGAGGGCCTCATCGAGCAGGTCCCCGGTGACCGGCACACCGTTGCCCGGTGTCGACTCGTCCATCGCGCCGCGGTAGGCCAACGCCCCGGTCGCGTCGTAGAGGAAGAAGTCAGGTGTACACGCGGCGTTGAAGGCGTGCCCGACCTGCTGGCTCTCGTCGACGAGGTAGGGGAAGTCCCAACCGGCACGCGCGGCTTGCTCGTCCAAGTGCCGGGGTGCGTCATCCGGGTATGCCGTGGCGTCGTTGGTGCACACAGCGACCACACGCACGTCTGGGTGACGAGCGACGACCTGGCCGAAGACGGTCTCGACGTGCTGCACGTAAGGGCAGTGATTGCAGACGAAGGCCACGAGGGTGGCCCGTCCCGCGAAGTCGGAGCTGCGATGGACGGTGCCATGCACATCCGGCAGCTCGAACGACGGCATCGGTGTGCCGATGCGCACCATGGACGAATTGACAGCGGGCACAGCTCCTCCTCGAGGGGTGTTCAGCGTTGGTCGGGCGGGTTTCGGCACGTGCCGACGGTGTCGTCGAGCGTAGTCGCATCGACGCCGGTGCGGGTCACGCCAGACCGACGCCTAGACTCGTAGGTATGGCTGACGCCGTCGTGACCTGTCCGAAGTGCAGCACTCGCAACCGGGTCCCGGCTGCCGCCGCAGGCACCCTGCGTTGCCCTTCGTGCAAGACATCCCTGCCCTGGATCGTCGACGCCACCGATGCCGATTTCGACGCCGTTGCTGACAGCTCGAAGGTGCCGGTGCTGGTCGACTTGTGGGCGGCCTGGTGCGGTCCTTGCCGCCAGGTCAGCCCGGCCCTGGAGCAACTCGCTCGGGAGCGGGCCGGCGCGCTCAAGCTGGTCAAGGTCGACATCGACCAGTCACCGCGCACGTCCACGCGGTTCGGGGTGCAGGCCGTGCCGACGCTCTTGCTCTTCGACCGCGGTGTCCAAGTGAGTGTGCAGCGCGGTGCAGCACCTCTGGCTGCGCTACGGGACTGGGTCGATCGGTCGTTGCCGGGCCGGTGACGGCGGGCCGACGTGACCGCAGTGGACGTCAATCGGGACGCTGACCTGCTACCCAACAAGCGTTCGGGCGCCTAAACTGAGGTCTTCGGACCCGCGAGGAGTGATTCCCATGGTCCCGTCCGCCCGCGAGGAGCGTGGACCGCATCCGGTGGTGCCTGGTCCCGATGAGTTGATCGCCGATCCCGGCCGGCTCGCCCGCCGGTTCCGGGTCACGGTGATCGGTGATGTCCGTGTCGACCTGCGGGCCAGTTTGGAGCACCACCGGTTCATCGATCTCGCCGACGATGCCCACGAGCAGGTCCAGGTGCGCACCTCGATCGGGGGCACGGCCATGGGTTTCGCCCGGTCGGCCACGGCCCACTTCGAGCAGGTCGTGCTGCTCGGGGCGATCGGTGACGATTCGTGGACCGAGGCGATCCACCGCGGTTGCCGCCAGCCCGGAATGGTCGACCACCTCGTGGAGACCGGCCGCGTCAACAGTCCCGTGGTCGCGTTGCGGGACCGCCGGGCATCCGGCGCGAAGGAGGGCATCCGCCTGCTCGTGGCCGATTCTCCGGCTCCTTACGACGATCTCGACGAGGCGATGGTGGAATCGGCGGCCGCTGACATCGTCGGCAGCGACGCTCTAGTCCTCGATGGATACGCACTCCTGTCCGAGCCGTCGGCGCGGGCCGTCCGTCGGGCTGGGCAGATCGCCGCGACTGCCGGGATTCCGGTGGCTTTCGATGTCGTGCCGCATCAGATCGACGAACACCTCAAGCTGCTCGACTTCGTCGACGTGTTGTGCGGGGCGTCGATGATCTGGGTGGAGGCTGACACGATCAAGCGGCTACTGCACCTCCCGGTCCACCCGACTCAAGGTGTGTCCGACGTGGTTGCCCTCCTGGGCGAGTTGCCGGCACCGCTGCGGACCCGAAACCGCACGTGGTTCGTCCGCTACGGCACCGGTCAGATGGATCGCACCGTGGCGATGGCCGCTGGCCACCGCGCTGTCGAATACTGCACGGGGTATGCCGCGGCTCCCGAGACTGCGGCATACGGCTATCGGGTCGCGGCGGCAGAACTCAAGTGGTGGCTGGCCAATGCGCACGCTAGGGCGGCGCGCTGCGGACGAGGGGTCACCGCGACTGGAGCGTTGCACGTGCGCGACCGCTGATCTTGTGCAACGCCGTGGGGACGCATTGCGTCCCCACGGCGTCACGAGTAACGAGCGATGTCAGTGACACCGAGCTAGGCCGAGGTGTTGGCCAGACGATGCCCCATCGACGTCGCATACTGGTCAGCCTCAAGCCCGGCAACCAGGTGCCAGACGTCGTCCGATATCTGCACGGCACCAGCCAAGCCCGCACGATCCAGCGCCTCCGGATCGACCAGGCTTCCGTCCTTGACCTCCACCCGCACGCGGGTTTCGGCGAGGTGTTCGGCCTTGACCACGTTCGCCTCACCGCCCAGGGCCTTGAGCCACTGCTTGGCCTGGTTGGCCTCCTCGTCACCGACGACGATGATGCGCGGCTCGTCACTCACCGGCTCAGCGGCCTTCTTGGCGGCGGCCCGCTGCTCGGGAGTGCGGTAGTCGGAGATGATGATCAAGATCATGGCGGTCACGAATGCCGCAGTGATCGAGATCATGTAGAGCACCGCCGGACTGAACACCGGAATCGTGAACAGCGAGGTGAATGCGAAGGTCGAAGCGTTGACACCGCCGCCGAGACCGGTGATCAGACCGCCGACCAGACAGCCGACGAGCATTCGCGGATACACGCGTTTGTATCGTAGGTGAATACCGTAGAGAGATGGCTCCGAGATGCCGCCCAACAGCCCCGCGGCCAACGCGCCGGTGGCGGTCTGGCGCATCTGCATTTCCTTGTCGCGCCACGCGATGAACAGCACGCCTGCGGTTGCGCCGAAGCACGCGAAGTTCCACGAACCCATCGGGCCTTGGATGAAGTCGTAGCCGAGGGTTTCGATGTTGAGCAGCATCAGTGCATTCAGCGGCCAGTGCAAACCGAGCGGGACGAGGAATGGATACAGCAGCGGAATAATGATCGCGAACACGATCGGTGCGGTGTTGTTCAGCCAGGCAAGACCCGTGCCGATGCCGGTGCCCAGCCAGATGCCCAGAGGGCCGATCAAGAATGCCGTGACCGGAATCATGATGGCCATCGAGAAGAACGGTACGAAGACCATTTGGACGTTCTCCGGGAACACCTTGTTGAGGAACCGGTAGACTATGGCCAGTACCGCGACCATAATCAACGGCACGAAGACCTGCCCGCCGTATCCGTTGAGTTGCAGCGGGAGTCCGAAAATATCGGCTACACATGTGGTCTTGTCCAAAGTCTCGTTCGTCGAACATACGGTTCCCGCGTACATCGTGTCCGGGAAGCGGTCCGCTTCGCTGGCGATCTTCACGAACTCCGGCGTCATAAGTGCACCCATGACGGTCGCCCCCAGCCAGCCGTCGACGTTCAGGGCCTTTGCCGCGTTGAAGGCCACCATGATCGGCAGGAAGTAGAACACCGAGCGCCACATTGCGTCCATAAACACCCATGGAGCCGGCTTGTTCGGGTCACGGAAGTCGACGATACCCAATGCATCTAGCACGGCGGCGAAGGCAATAATCAGCGACGCGCCCAACAGCACACCGAGCAAAGGGCGGAAGCTGTTCGACAAGTACTCGAAGAAGGCATCAACGGCGGCGAGCTTACCCCGAGCCTTGGACCGGGCGGCCGCCTTGATGTCCGCATCGCTCTGCGGCCCAGCGTTGGCCATTTCGGGAAGGTTGTTGATCTCTTGGAAGACCGTCGCGACCGAGCCGCCGATGATGATCTGGAACCGGTCACCGCTCTGCGGGACCGCGCCCATTACGCCTTTGATCGACTCGACGATCGACACGTCGACGTCGCTGGCGTCGATGAGCTCGAAGCGTAACCGGGTCGCGCAGTGCGTCAGGCTGGTGATGTTGCTCGCGCCACCTACGGCTTGGACGATCTCACTTGCAGTATTGCTCATCAGTTGGTTGCCTCTCGTGAGATTCCGTGATTCACGCCTCGTCCACCGGGACGAGTGCGCGAACCTCAGCGGGGGTGGAGCAGATGACTGCCTTGGCGGCCAGTTCCTGGCACGTGGCCAGGGAGTAGCCGCGTACTGCGGCCTTGACGGACGGGATCGACGGGATCGAGCAACTGAGCTCATCCACCCCGAGCCCCACCAAGATCGGAACCGCTTGCGGATCCGAGGCGACGCTGCCGCAGACGCCGAGCCACTTCCCGTGGGCGTGCAGCGCTTCTGCGGCGTTCCCGATCAGGGTCAGGATCGCCGGATTGCACGGATCGACCTGAGCGGCCAGTTTCGGATGACCGCGGTCCATCGCCAATGTGTAGCTGGTCAGGTCGTTGGTGCCGACGCTGAAGAAGTCACAGCCCTCTTCGGCGGCGAACTGCTTCGCCATGACCGCGACCGAGGGAACCTCCATCATGATGCCCACCGACACACCGGCATCGGTGCCCACCTTCGCGCGCTCCTCGTCGAAGATCGCCTTGGCTTGCCGCCAGTCGTCGATCGTGGCGATCATCGGGAACATGACGTGTAGCTTGGCGCCTGCATCTGCGGCGGCCAGGATCGCGCGGCACTGGGTGCGCAGCACCTCGGGCTTGTCCAACGCGACGCGCACGCCGCGGACACCGAGGAACGGGTTCTCCTCAGGTGGAATCGGCAAGTAGGGCAACGGCTTGTCTCCGCCGACGTCCAGGGTGCGGATCACCAACGGCTGGCCGGGGTTGAGCGCTCCGGCGCAATCGGCGTAGACCTCGGCTTGGTCGGCCTCACTCGGGGCCGTGCCACGACCCATGAACACGAACTCGCTCCGCAGTAGCCCGACGCCTTGAGCGCCCTTGGTCATGGCCTCCTTTGCGTCGTCCACGCCACCGATGTTGGCGACGACCAGGACGTTGTGGCCGTCGGTCGTGGTCGCCGGCTCGTCCTTGTGGGATTCCTCGACGGCTTTGCGGGCGGCGATGCGGCGCTGCCGGTCCAGGATCGTCGCGATCTCGGCCTCGGTTACGTTGACTTGCAGCGTGCCCTTGGTGCCGTCCAGGACGACTCTCTGCCCGTCGGCGATGTCCAGGGCGCGTCCCTCCACGCCGGCTACGGCCGGGATGTCGAGGGACCGGGCGATGATCGCGACGTGCGACGACGCGCCGCCTGCTGTCGTGGCGAAGCCGACAACCTTGGTGCGGTCCAGTTGAGCGGTATCCGACGGCGTCAGGTCTTCGGCGATGAGGACGGTGCCTTCGGGCAGCTCCGGCTTCTCGCTGCGCTGCCCGGTCAGCTCCTCGAGGACGCGTTGGCCGACATCGCGAACGTCGTTGGCGCGCCCGGCGAGGATCTCGTTGTTGAGCCCGGCCAGTTGGTCGGCGAAGGTGTTGAACGCACCGCGCCACGCGAATGGGGCGCTCTTGCCTTTGTCGATAGCGCTGACGGCCAAGTCGAGCAGGTCGGGATCGCCGAGGATTTCCTGATGTGCAGCGAATATTGCCGCTTTGTCGGGCGAGGATTCCTTTTCGAGGCGTTTTTCGAGAGCCGAGAGGTCCAGCAATGCTCGGTCGATGGCCGCGTTCAACTTGCGGCGTTCTTTGTGGTGGTCATCGGCGAACTCATCGACCGCGATGTCATCGTGGTGTATCTGGACGACGGTGCCAACACCCAGGCCAGGCGACGCGGCGATCCCGAGCAGGAGGTTTGGATCTCCGGAAAGCGGTCCGGCTGCCTCGAAAGGCTCGTCGTCTATGGCATCCGTGGCGTCCGAGATCGGTTCGGATTCTTCGGCGCCCGACGGAAGCGGCGGGCAGTCCTCCCCGAGGCCGTCGACGATGGCCTTACTCAGTTCTTCGATAGCCTCTTCCGCGTCTTTGCCGTGCGCAGTGATGGTGACTTTATCGGCGCGCGCAACGGCCATGCCCATGATCGACACGATGCTCTTGGCGTTCGCGGAATCGTCGCCGCGTCGCAGCCGAATATCGGCACTGTATTTCTTCGCCAAGCTGACCAGGGTCGCGGCGGGACGGGCATGCAGGCCGGTGGGGTTGGGCACCAGGATGGCCCCTGAGCTGTGCGTTCGTCCATCGGTGGCGTCGGCGTCGGCATCTTGCGGCGCGGCCAGCTCGAATTCTGCTGCGACGTCTTGGCCGGCGGTGACGAGACCGGTGGCCGGGGTCACGTTTGCAATTCGCTCGGAATTAGTGACGACCACCTGGGTGAGGAGGCTCTTAGCATTATTGGCGATGAAGTCCAGATCAAAGTCGATAAGGCTCTGACCGACGTCGAGGGTCTCCCCTTCTTTGACTTTCGTTTCGAAGCCTTCGCCTTGCATCTTGACGGTGTCGAGGCCAATGTGGATCAGTACTTCCAGGCCCTCGCCGGAGCGGATGGTGATGGCGTGCCCGGAAGGCTGAAGATCGACGACTTCCCCTGCGATCGGTGACACTAGATGACCGTTCAGGGGATCGATCGAGAACCCTTCGCCCACCATTTTCTTGGCGAATACTGGGTCGGGTACTTGCTCGATGGGCATCATGATGCCGGTCAGTGGAGCTATCAGCGACACTTGGCCCGCTGAAGCAACTTCACTCATGGGAACTCCTCTTCTCCATTGAAGCGCGCACGATCGTGCTGCGGCACAATATACCATTAGGCGTCGGCCGGGCGATAGGTGGGCACAAAAAATGCTTCTCGCCCCGTCAAGGTGACGCCTCGATGAGTCCTGATGCCAGACGGAATACCGCGCTTTCCGCAGGGTATTTGACGGTCCGGGTCAAGACCTAGTGTCGGTAGTCCCGGGTGGGAGATTCGGACAGGCTTGGATCGCACTGGCTCCGGTCATTGGGGTGGAGCGTTGGGGTGTCGAGCCCGTCATCGGGGGCTCATGGCCACAGCAACGGCGACAGCGTTGCGGCCGAGGACCTTCCTTGTGCGTGGAGCTGAGGGGACTCGAACCCCTGGCCTTCTCATTGCGAACGAGACGCGCTACCAACTGCGCCACAGCCCCGAAGTGCGTCGTTCACTCTAACACTCGATGCATCCGGTCGCAGAGACTGCCGGCTACCGGGGAGGCCGGTCCGATGGTGATCCGGCTGGCGCGATCGATGCCAGGTCTCCCTCTTGTGATGCCAGGTCTCCTTCTTGTGCCGACGCCGGGTCTGGGGTGGCCGTCGCGGTCGGCATCGGGTTGCCGTGCCCGAGCCGGGTGAAGAACTCCCAGAGCTCTGTCGTGGTGTCGAAGCCGGGGCTGCTCGGGCCGGGGCGCTCACGTGGCTGGGGACTCGAGACGGATGGCGTTGGCAGTCCGGGCCGGGGGCTCGTGGTCGGGGTCGACTCGTCCCACGGTTCCGGGGTCTGCGGCTCACGGTGCGGCCACTCGTGGCCAGCACCGTCGACAAGGCCCAGCACGACGGATCGACCGTTGGGGCAGGGGGTTTCGGTCCAGGTGACGGGGCCGACGGTGCGCTCGATCTTCCCGCCGCATCGGTCGATCTGCCGCCAGGTCTGCAGCACGTCGGCAACGGGAGGGCCGAGCACCGAGATGACACTCAGGTCGGAGACACCGTCGACCGGCACGAGCTCGTCGTCGCTGCCGTGCACATGGATGACCGATACCGGTGCTGGGTTTGGGCAAGAACCCAGCTGGGTCGCACCGACAGGTCCGATCGCGGCGAAGATCGTCGTATCGCACGCCAGCCGGTAGGCCATCATGCCGCCCGTACCCAGCCCGGTGGCATACCGGCGTTCGTCATTCAGCGACACGAGACGCCCCAGATCGTCGACAGCCGCACCGACGTAGTCGACGTCGTCGATCTCGAGTGCCGGCGCTGATCCGCAACAGTCGTCGCCGACGTTCCAGCCGCCTTCGATCGGCTGCGGATACATGACGACGAAACCCTCACGTTCGGCCAACGCGTTCCACCCGAAGTCCGAGTCCGTGGGTGCCAAGGTGGTGAGGCTGTCTGCCAGCACGACCACCAGTGGTGCAGGCTCGGTCAGTGTTGCGGGTCGGTAGACCCGGTAGATCCGGATCCGGTCGTCGACGAGGAGCGCGTGGTCGCTGCGGCCGGCCGGCAACGGGTCCGCGCTAGTGGTGACGGTCGGGCTGGGCGACGGCAACCCTGGCGAGCTCGTCGGGCTCGACGTCATTGGTGGGTCGGCGGTCGGGGGCTCGCAAGCGGCGGTGCCGATCAGAGCGCACACCACGAGCGCCGACCACAGCCCAGCCCGGGCACGGGCGGACAACCAGGTCGTCACGTGTGCGCGGCGGGGAGCACGAGCGAGCCAGGTGGAACCGGCGATCGCGGCTGCGTCACTGCACCCCGGCGGAGTCATGTGTTCATCATGGCTCAGTCGTCGGCTGGGCTACACCCAGGAGGGGAACCACATGTGCAGCCACCACGTGTGATGCGGTACGACCTGGGCGGTATAAACCGGCAGGAACCAGGCGAAGATCACCACGGTGATCGTGACGTATCCACCGACAGCAGCGGCTCCCAGAGCTCGTCGTCGTGGTGACGCGGTGGGTCTTCCGAAAGCTAGCCCGGCGAGGTAGGTCACCGACAGCACCACCCAGGGCACGAACGACACCGCGTAGAACTGATAGATCGTCCGCTCTCCGAGCAGGAACCACGGAAAGTAACCCCCGGCATACCCAGCAAGGATCGCACCGGCCCGCCAATCCCGGGCGAGCAGCCACCTGAAGGTGAGCACGACGATCGCGGCAGCCGCAGCCCACCAGATCGTCGGAGTGCCGATCGGGGTGATGACCTTGGCGCACAAATCAACTGTGCACCCGTCTTCACCGAGCTTCGGATACTCGGCGAAGAAGGACGTCGGCCGGCCCATGACGATCCACGACCATGGATCCGATTGATAGCTGTGTGGGGTCGCCAAGCCTCGATGGAAGTTGAGGATCTCGGCATGCAGATGCCACCATTCACGTGCTGCGCCGGGCACGCGCGCCCACATGCCTTCTGCGGGGTGATCGGCTGCCCAACCGCGGTTGTAGCCGTGCGAGCTGACGAACCAGCCCCACCAGCTGAGCACGTAGGTGACTGCGGTCGTGCCGACGATGACGAAAAACGCCGGTATGCCGTCGCGGAGCTGGGCCGAGAGCCGGGGGCGGCGCAGCCCGACCGCCCGTCGGGCGGCCATGTCCCAGAAGACCGTCATCAGCCCGAAGACGACGAGGAAATACAAGCCCGACCACTTGGTGCCGGCGCACAACCCGAGGCTGATGCCGGCCACCCACCGCCAGGGCCGCCACCCCAGCCACGGTCCCAACCAATTCGGACCGTGCTCAACGCGGTGCTGCATCTTCCGGGCAAGGATGCCCCGCGAGCGGTCCCGGTCCAGTAGCAGCGCCCCGAAAGCGCATAGCGCGAAGAACATCACGCTCATGTCGAGCAGGCTGGTGCGTGAGTGGACGTAGTGGTGGCCCTCGACGGCCAACAGCAGCGCGGCCAGGGTTCCCAGCACCGACGAGGAGAACAGACGCCGAGCGATCCGGCCCACCATGAGGATCGACACGGTTCCGAGCAGACACACCGCGAAACGCCACCCGAACGAGCTCTCCGGCCCGAAGATCTCCATCCCGCCGGCGATCACCCACTTGCCGACCGGCCCGTGCACCGCCAGGTCGCCCAGTGTCGGGTCGAACACGTCGAGCGTGCCGTGGGTGAACGCTGTGTCGATCTCCTCCCCGTACTTGTCCGTGTTCCTCATCTCGACGCCGAACTGCAACATCGACCACGCCTGCTTGACGTAGTACGTCTCGTCGAAGACCAGCTGGTGCGGGCGGGACAGATCCCAGAATCGAAGCACGCCCCCGAACAGTGCGGCCAGCACAGGCCCCAGCCAGCCGAGCAGTGGCTGGGTCGGCGGCTGGCCCAGGAGCTTGACACGCAATGCCTGCTCGCCTGCTCGCTGGCGCGGCGCACCCGATTCTCTCGAGACGGTGCGCTCGCGTGCGGCGTCGGGGAGCGCCGGGGCCGGGGAGGTCATCGGGCACATGGTATGCCGCGGATGCTGCCGCGCCCGTGTGTGCTCGATCAGCGCCGGTGGATTCTCGTGATGGCAGGATGCGGGTATGCCGCCGGCGCGACACAGATTGGTCCGTTTCGCCTGGCTGTCGGTCGCGGCGGCGGTGGCCACCATCTCACTCAAGTTCACGGCATACCTGCTCACCGGTTCGGTCGGGCTGCTCTCGGATGCGGCGGAGTCGGTGGTCAACCTCGTGGCGGCGTTCGTCGCACTTATCGTCCTGCGGGTGGCCGCCCAGCCCGCCGACGAGCAACACCAGTTCGGGCACGCCAAGGCCGAGTATTTCGCTGCGGCGATCGAAGGGGTGATGATCCTCGTCGCGGCGCTGGTCATCGTCTGGACGGCGGTAGTGCGGTTCCTGCACCCCCTGCCGTTGGTGAACGTCGGGATCGGCTTGGGGGTGTCGATCGTCGCTTCGGCGGTGAATGGGATCGTCGGGGTGGTGTTGCTGCGGGCAGGGCGTCGACATCGCTCGATCACCCTCGTCGCCGACGGCAAGCATCTATTGACCGATGTGTGGACCTCTGCCGGGATCGTGCTCGGAGTCGCGCTCGTCGCCGCCACCGATCTCCAACGACTCGACCCAGTGGTCGCATTCCTCGTCGGGGTGAACATCATCCGCACCGGTGTGCACCTGGTGCGCCAGTCGATCGACGGGTTCATGGACCACGCGCCGAGCGATCAGGACCAGGCTCGGATTCGGCGAGTGCTCGACGAGTTCAGCTCCCCGGACGTGCTGATCCATCGAGTGCGAGCCCGCGTGGTCGGACACCAGATTCATCTCGCCATGGACGTGCTCGTGCCCGGCAAGTGGACCGTGCAACGCGGGCACGACCTGCTCGAAGAGATCGAGACCCGGTTCAGCGAGCTCTTCGACGGGATCTGTGTCGATACCCATCTCGAACCGTTGGAAGACCCGCGGGCCTACGAGCCCGAGTTGGATCAGACTTGATCGGCGTGCGACCAGCGCTGTCCGACGGTCCCGTTGTCGCCCCCGGGCCCCCGGACTTTCGCTACCTCCATGCTGACGGCCCCCGCACTTGGCCCCGAACCTGGCCTTCCCGGCAGGCTCACAACCAGGTCAGGCGGTCTTTGAGCAGCGTGTAGCCGAGAAAGGCGACGATGTCGATCAGGGTGTGCGCGATGACGAGCGGGCCGACCCGGCGGGTGCGTCGCCACACCCAGGCGAACACCACCCCCATGACCAGATTGCCGACGAAACCACCGAAACCCTGATACAGGTGATAGGTGCCACGCACGATCGACGAGGCTGCGATGGCCACCGGCATGCGCCAGCCGGCCTGCTCCAGCCGGGTGAGCAGGTAGCCGACGACGATCACTTCTTCGAGCAGGGCGTTCTGCAGTGCCGCGAGCACGAGCACCGGCACGGTCCACCATGTCGCGGTTAGGTTGGCGGCTGCCACCTGGGTGTTGAAACCGAAGGCCTTGGCGGCGGCATACAAGCCGAGACCCGGGATGCCGATGACCGCAGCGAGCAGGATCCCACCGCCGACATCGATCCGGGGCCGACGAAGGTCGAGGCCGAGCATGCGCGAGGATGAGATGGCCGGTTGTGGGGGAGCGACCCGAGCGAGCAGATAGAGCGCCAGTGCGACCGGGATCAGCGCCAGGGAGATGCCGACCAGCTGATAGGCCAGATCGAGCCAGGGACGTTCGGGTGTGACCGAGGTGTTCAGCGAGCTGGTCTGCTGGCCCAGTGGCACGGCGCGGGTCAACCGTTCGACGATCCGCAGGATCGACCAGATCGCCGACGCGCCCAGCGACACTCCGAGCACGACGAGGATCTCGATATGCAAGCCGGCCCGTAGGCCACCCGACCTCGGGTCGCGGGGCCCGAGGGCGCGAGCACTAGTCATCGCGTCGTCGACCGGGCTGCTCACGGAGGCCACGATAGGCGGTGCACGTCGGCGGTGAACGGGCTGCGCCATGGGACCGCTGAGAGAATGCCGCATGACCTCCGGGACGCTCGTGCTGGCTGCAACACCGATCGGGGATGTCCACGACGCCTCTTCCCGGCTCGCGGACGAACTGGCCGGAGCCGATGTCATCGCGGCCGAGGACACCCGTCGGCTGCGACGACTGTGCAACGCGCTCCGGATCAGCCCGGAGGGGACCGTGCTGAGCTATCACGAGCACAACGAGGCGTCTCGCACCGGCGAGCTGCTGGATCGGTTGCGGGACGGCGACCGGATCGTCCTAGTCGCCGACGCCGGCATGCCGTCGGTGTCCGATCCCGGATTCCGGCTCGTTGCTGCCGCAGCGGCCGACGGAATCCCGGTCACTGCCGTGCCCGGTCCCTCGGCGGTGCTCACGGCGCTGGCGCTCAGCGGTCTGCCGGTCGACCGGTTTTGTTTCGAAGGATTCCTGCCACGTCGTGCCGGCGAACGGGCTCACGCCTTGGCCGCCTTGGCCGATGAGCGGCGCACCATGGTCTTCTTCGAGGCCCCGCACCGCCTGGCTCAGACGCTGGCGGCGCTCGCCGAGGTGTTCGGTCCGGATCGACCGGCTGCGGTCTGCCGCGAGCTGACCAAGACCTGGGAGGAGGTCCGCCGCGCGAGCCTGGGCGAGCTGACGGAGTGGGCGGGGGCGGGCGTCAAGGGCGAGATCACGGTTGTCGTTGCCGGTTCCTCGGCCACTGCGAGCCGAACTGCGGCGGAGCTAGCCGATGTCGTCGCGGGTATTCGCGAGCGCGCCGCCGCCGGGGAGCGACTCAAGGATGTGTGCGCCGAGGTGGCGCTCGACACCGGGATTTCGCGGAAGTCGCTCTACGACGCCGCTGTCCGACGCGCCGACACCTCGCGAGCGCCGGACGCTAGTGGTGCTCGGCGGCCCGTTTGAGGGCGGCGAGGGTCTGTTGGATGCCGCGTCGATTGCGGCCCACCCGGTCGGAGACCATCCGGTTGGACAGAAACCGCGCAGGGGCCCCACGCAGGTCGGTCCACTGCTCGGTGACGGTGCAGCCGCAGCCGTCGTCGTCCGGGGCGACGTCATACTCCCAGCGCGAGATGTTCGTGGGGCCGATATAGATCCGGAAGACGAGCTGCCGGCCCGGGACAGCTGTCTCGATCACCCCGAAGGTCACCCAGCGCAGGATGCCGGCCCGGTTGACCCCGACGAAGCGGGCCCGGGGGGCGGGCGCTGTCACACCACTACGCCAGCTCACTCGTTCGCACTCCGGCGACCATTCACCCATCCGTGGCAAGTCAGCGATGAGATCGTAGACGAGGTCGGCCGGGGCGTCGATGTGCACGGTCTCCCGCAGATCTGCCATACCTCCATTGTCCTGAGCCCGGGTAGGCGCCCTGCTGCGGGGTCGGTTGATCCCGGCGTTGTCGGGAATCCCTGGTGTCCTGACGGTCACCAGGGCCGAGGGTCGGCGGACAGCGCGGTGTCGCGGGGGCTCACTAGGATCGTCGTTCATGAGCAAGGTTGTCTCAGCCGTCGCCTGGCCGTATGCGAACGGCCCGCGTCATATCGGTCACGTTGCTGGATTCGGGGTGCCGTCCGACGTCTTCAGCCGCTACATGCGGATGGCTGGGCACGACGTGCTCATGGTGTCGGGAACCGACGAGCATGGGACCCCCATCCTCGTGCAGGCCGAGAAAGAGGGGGTGACCGCCCGCGAGCTCGCTGACCGGTTCAACCGGGTGATCGCCGAGGATCTCGTCGGGCTCGGGCTCGCCTACGACCTGTTCACGCGTACGACGACCCGCAACCACTACGCCGTCGCGCAGGAGCTTTTCCGTGGCAACCATGCCAACGGCTACATGATCGAGCTGGCCCAACTCGTGGCGATCAGCCCGTCGACCGGCCGCACTCTGCCTGATCGCTATATCGAGGGCACCTGTCCACACTGCGGCTACCTCGAGGCTCGCGGCGACCAATGCGACGACTGCGGCCGTCAGCTCGACCCGGTCGAGCTCATCGGCCCTCGGAGCAAGGTCAACGGCGAGATTCCGAGATTCGAAGAGACGAGTCACTTCTTCCTCGATCTTCCGGCCCTGTCCGACGCGCTGCGCGCCTGGCTCGACGAGCGTGAAGCCAGTGGTTTGTGGCGCCCCAACGTGATCCGTTTCTCCAAGAACATCCTCGACGGGGTCCAGCCCCGGCCGATGACCCGTGACATCGACTGGGGTATCCCAGTGCCGCTGCCGGGTTGGCAGGAGAACCCGAACAAGAGGCTCTACGTTTGGTTCGATGCGGTCATCGGCTATCTGTCGGCTTCGATCGAATACGCCCGTCGCACCGGCGATCCTGATGCCTGGCGGACGTGGTGGAACGATCCTGAGGCCCGCTCCTACTACTTCCAGGGCAAGGACAACATCACCTTCCACTCCCAGATCTGGCCTGCCGAATTGCTCGGGTATGCCGGGCACGGCGCCAAGGGAGGTCAGCCCGGCACCGCTTTCGGGGTGCTCAATCTGCCCACCGAAGTGGTGGCCAGCGAGTTCATGACGATGGAGGGCAAGCAGCTCTCGACAAGCCGAGGACACGTCATCTACGTCCGCCACGTGCTGGAGCGATACGGCCCCGACCCGCTGCGCTACTACATCTGCGCCGCGGGCCCGGAGAGCCAGGACAGCGACTTCACCTGGGCTGAGTTCGTGCAACGCAACAACTCCGAGCTGGTGGCCGGGTGGGGCAATCTGGTCAACCGGACGGCGTCGATGATCGCCAAGCAGTTCGGTGAGATCCCTTCTGCCGCAGCGCTGGAGCCCGATGACGAGGCGTTGTTGTCGGCCATCCGGTCAGGCTTCGCCACGGTCGGTGGGCACATCGAACGCCAGCGCTTCAAGGCCGGCATCGGTGAGGTCATGCGGCTCGCCGGCGAGACCAACGCCTATATCTCGCGCACCGAGCCCTACAAGCTCAAGGCGCCCGAGCAGCGTGAGCGGCTGGCCACCGTGCTGCACGTGCTTGCCCAAGCGGTGACCGACCTCAACACGATGAGCGCGCCTTTCCTTCCGCATGCGGCCAACCGGGTGCACCGGGTGCTCGGCGGCACGGGCGACTTCGTGCCGATGCCCGAGCTGCGCGAGGTCGAGGATCTCGACGGCGGACCGGCATATCCGGTCATCATGGGTGACTACGGCTCGACTCCACGGTGGGAGTCCCGGCCGGTCGTGGTCGGCACACCGATCGGGCCACCGACGCCGGTCTTCGTCAAGCTCGACCCCTCGGTCGTCGACGAGGAGCTCGAGCTGCTCCGCGGGCAGCAGTGACCGGCGTGGCAGGACGACGCGGCACCGTGGCCGGGGCATCGACGTCGTCGAAGGATCGCACGAGTTTGCCGCCTGCACCCGAGCCGCTGCCGGTGCCTGTGGTCGACAATCACGCCCATCTCGACATGACCCGCCACGGTGACCGCCCCTTCGCGGTCGCGGATGCGGTGGCGGCAGCGAAAGCCGTTGGGGTGCAGCGAATCATCCACGTGGCCTGCGATGTCGAGAGTATTCGGCGGGTCGAAGACGTCATCGACCCCCACCCGGAGGTGGCCGCTGCGGTAGCGATCCATCCCAACGATGCGGCCCGCCTGCACGCACGCGGCGAGCTGGCCGCGGCATACGACGTCGTCGAAGCCGCGGTCGCCCATCCCAAAGTGGTTGCCGTCGGCGAGACCGGGTTGGACTACTTCCGCACCGAAGAGTCGGGACGGCCCGCCCAGGAAGCGTCTTTCCGCTGGCATATCGACCTAGCCAAGCGGCACGGGTTGGTCCTGCAGATCCATGATCGGGATGCTCACGACGACGTGTTGCGGGTGCTCGACGAGCAAGGGGCTCCCGAGCACGTCGTGCTGCACTGTTTCTCCGGTGACGCGCACTTCGCGGAACAATGCCTCGATCGGGGGTTCTACCTCTCGTATGCCGGGGTGGTGACCTTCGCCAACTCGTCCGGGCTGCGTGAGGCGCTTTCGGTGACGCCACTGGAGCGAGTGCTCGTCGAGACCGATGCACCGTTCCTGGCACCGCACCCGTGGCGGGGTCACCCGAGTGCCTCCTATCTGATCCCGACGACGGTGCGGTCGATGGCCGGCGTGCTCGGGGTGCCCGCACCGGATCTCTGTCAGGCGATCGATGAGACCGTGGCGAGGATCTACCGGCCTTGGGGCTGAGCTCTGTGGCAGAGCAGCCTTAGCGCATTCGTCATATTGGTCACACCCGACACAGTGGTCGTTATCAAAATTTGACCTTTTCGGATCGACCAGGCACTGTGGACCACTGATCGCCGGGAGGCTCAGCTCTCCGGCGCCTGCTGCCGGGGCCATCGAGGACGCGAGCCTTGGCACGCCACTGGCCACCGACGTAATCCGATGGCCATGCTGGCAGGGCGCCACGACTGGCCGACCCGGATCCCTCGACAGTTGGAGCATCGTGTTTTCCTCTCTCGTCAGCCGTCTCGTTGCCGTCGGTGCGGTGGCCGTCGTTGCCGCCGGTGGCTACGGCGCCACTGTTTATGACAAGGCCATCGAGCTCTCCGTCGACGGCGAGTCGATGGCCATGCACGTTTTCGGCAGCACTGTGGCCGACGCCCTGGCCAAGGAAGGGATCACCCTCAGCGAGCACGACCTCGTCGTGCCGGCTGCTGACGCGCCGATCGAGGACGGTTCGGCGATCGCGGTGCACTACGGGCGCAAACTCGTCGTGACCGTCGACGGTGAGCGCAGCGAATACTGGACCACGCAGATGACCGTGGACGATGCCCTCGACGAACTCGGCATCCACACCGCCGCCGGTGCGCTGATGTCGGTTTCCCGCTCGTCCGGGCTGGGCCGCGAGGGTCTCGAGCTCGTCGTGACCAATCCGCACCCGGTGACCGTGGTCGCCGATGGCACGACCCGCGAGGAGGCTTCGCACGCTCCCACGGTCGGTGACCTGCTCACCGAACTCGAGATCACTCTCGGCCCACTCGACCGTGTCACACCGGAGGCGGCGACAGAGGTCACTGACGGTCTGGCGGTCACCGTGCAGCGTGTCGAGCAGCGCACCACGCAGGAGACGGCGGCTGTCCCCTTCAAGACGGTCAAGGAAAACGACGCCAGGCTCGCGAAGGGCAAGACGCGCACCAAGACGGCAGGTGTGGCCGGTGAGCGGGTCATAACCTATGCGGAGATCTGGGTCGACGGCCAGCTCGAGAGCCGCACCGAGACCGCCAGCGAGGTCACCAAAGCTCCGATCACCAAAGTCGTGCGGGTGGGCACGAAAGCCCCGGCTCCGGCTGCCAAGTCCAGCTCGTCGTCCAAGCCCAGTTCGTCGTCCAAGCCCAGTTCGTCGTCCAAGCCCGCTTCGTCCGGCCAGACTGGCGGTTCGTCGGGTGCCGGCCTCAACTTGGCTCGGTCCGCAATGTGGGATCGGATCGCCAAGTGCGAGTCCGGCGGCCGTTGGAACATCAACACCGGGAACGGCTACTACGGCGGGCTGCAGTTCAACTACGCGACCTGGCTCAGCGTGGGCGGTGACGACTTCGCACGCCGCGCTGATCTGGCCTCCCGTGCGGAGCAGATCACCGTCGCCAACCGGCTCTACGCGCGCCGTGGTCTGCAGCCCTGGGGATGTGCCTGGGCCGCGTGAGGTCGCCGGCCCCGGCCTGATCGAGGCCACCTGGAGAACAGAGCGCCACGCAGGGATACGGGATGCGGTGCCATCAGTGCCGTGAATGCCACAAGTGCCATGGCCGCAGCGTCGTCCTAGTCTGGCCAGGTGAGTGATCAGGCCGGTTCGTCATCCGGTGAGCGCGGTCGGGTGCAGCTGTTGGGAGCGTCGGATATCCGTGAGTTGGCCGCTCGATGGCAGGTGCGCCCCACGAAGGCGCGGGGACAGAACTTCGTCGTCGACGCCAACACGTGTCGACGGATCGTGCGACTGGCCGAGGTCACGCCGACGGAGACAGTGCTCGAGGTCGGGCCCGGGCTCGGATCGCTCACTCTGGCGCTGCTGGCCGCCGGCACCCGGGTCACAGCAGTCGAGATCGATCCGGTCTTGGCCGCGGCTCTACCGGAGACGATCGCGGATCGTGCCCCACGGCATACGGACAGACTGCGTGTCGTCACGGGCGACGCACTCCGGATCACCGAAGTGGCCGGCGACCCGCCGTCAGCACTAGTGGCCAATCTGCCCTACAACGTCAGCGTCCCGGTCGTGCTGACCTTGCTCGAACGCTTCCCGTCCATCACCCGCGTCCTGGTCATGGTGCAGTGGGAAGTGGCGCGTCGGATGGCCGCCACGCCGGGCACCAAGGACTACGGAGCGCCGAGCGCCAAGATCGCCTGGTATGCCGCTGCCCGGTTCGTTGGGACGGTGCCTCGGCGTGTCTTCTGGCCGGTGCCCCATGTCGAGTCCGGCCTAGTCGCACTGGCTCGACGCGACCCACCCGTCGACCAGGTATGTCGTCGCGAGGTCTTCGCGGTCATCGACGCGGCTTTCGCGCAACGACGCAAGACCTTGCGGGTCGCATTGGCCGATTGGGCCGGGGGCCGGGATCAGGCCGAGGCGGTGCTCCGCGACGCCGGGGTCGACCACACCATCCGCGGGGAGGCGGTGCCGATCGAGACCTTCGCCACGATTGCCGCAACACGCCGGTGCTCGACACGCCATAAGGTGGAGGAATGACCATCGGTGCGAGTCCGCCACGGTCAGTGACCGTGCGCGTCGGGGCCAAGGTCAACTGTGAGCTCAAGGTCGGACCTCGACGCGCCGACGGCTTTCACGAACTGTCGACGGTGTTCATGGCTGTGGGCCTGTACGACGAAGTCACGGTGTCGCAGGCTGAGACGTGGGAGGTCGCGACAACGGGTCCGTATGCCACCGACGTGCCGGCCGGCATCGACAACCTGGCTTTGCGGGCGGCTCGCCTGTTGGCCCGGCATGCGCAGGTGACCGATCCGCAGGTCCGCATCCGCATCGACAAGGACATTCCGGTAGCTGGTGGTCTCGCCGGTGGATCGGCGGACGCGGCGGCGGCATTGCTGGCCTGTGATCACCTCTGGGGTCTGCGCCTCGAGCGGGAAGAGCTCTCCGAGCTGGCCGCCGAGTTGGGCAGCGACGTGCCGTTCGTGCTGGCCGGGGGAGTCGCCATCGGATCGGGGCGTGGTGAGCGCCTGGCGCCGGTGCTAGCCCAGGGCACGTTCCACTGGGTGCTGGCCACGAGCACCGAGGGTCTCGCGACAGCCGACGTCTACGCCGAATACGACCGGCTCGATCAGGCCAGCGAGTCGCTGACCCCAACGGCCGAGCTGATGACCGCACTGCGCGGAGGCGATGCCGAGGCGTTGGCCGCTGTCTTGTCGAATGACCTCCAAGATGCAGCCGTATCGTTGCGTCCCGAGCTGGCGACGGTGCTGTCGGCTGGTCTGGATTTCGGCGCCTTGGGTGGCATCGTCAGTGGATCCGGCCCGACGGTCGCTTTCCTTACCCGGTCATCCGAGCATGCTCTCGACCTGTGTGTCGCGCTGGCTGCCTCCGGGGTGGCCCCGGAAACCAAACGCGCCAGGGGCCCGGTCTCTGGTGCGCACGTCGTGGCGACACCGACTCGGGACTAGGCGGGACGATCCGCCGATATGGGAGTAGCGCGTATTGATTGTCCGTCCTTCTCCTACCGCCGTCGCCTGGCTGGGTCACGAGGCCGGAGCCGGTGCGGCGTGCCCGCACGGCAGGTGGGAACGGGTGCCGGGTCGCGTTGTGCAGCGCCAGTCGGGACGCGCTGATGGCGCCGCATCTGCTGGGGGCCGAGGGGCTGCACTTGGAGTATCCGACCAGGGTCGTCTTCGATTCGGTCACGCTGGGGATCGAGGAGGGCGACCGGATCGGCATCGTAGGCCGCAACGGCGATGGCAAGTCGAGTCTGCTGGGGCTTCTTGCGGGCCGGGTCGAGCCTCAGGCGGGTCGGGTCACTCGACGGGGCGGGGTCCGGTGCGGGATGCTCGGCCAGGCCGACGACCTGGACCTTGCCGAGCGCGTGGGCCGAGCGATCGTCGGGGATGCGCCGGAGCACGAGTGGGCGAGCAATCCGGCGATCCGTGACGTGATCGGCGGTCTGGTCGCCGACATCGACTGGCAGGCGCAGATCGGCACCCTGAGCGGAGGGCAACGCCGTCGGGTCGGCCTCGCGGCGCTGCTTGTGGGCGAGTGGGATCTGATCGCCTTGGACGAGCCGACGAACCACTTGGACGTCGAGGGCATCGCCTGGTTGGCCGGGCATCTGCGGACCCGGTGGGCGAAGAACGCAGGCGGGTTGCTCGTGGTGACTCACGACCGCTGGTTCTTGGACGAGGTGTGCACCGAGACCTGGGAAGTCCACGACGGGATCGTGGAGCCGTTCGAGGGCGGCTACGCCTCCTATGTGCTCCAGCGCGTCGAGCGCGACCGGATGGCTGCAGCTGCGGAGTCCAAGCGGCAGAACCTGATGCGCAAGGAGCTGGCCTGGCTGCGCCGCGGTGCCCCGGCCCGGACGTCGAAGCCGAAGTTCCGCATCGACGCGGCGAACCAGCTCGTCGACGACGTGCCGCCGGTGCGGAACCCGATCGAGTTGCAGCGCCTCGCGGTCGCTCGCCTGGGCAAGAAGGTGGTGGACCTGGAGGGTGCGGGGGTGCGCTTCGGGGACCATGAAGTCCTGCGGGACGTGACCTGGCGGATCGGACCGGGTGAGCGCGCCGGGATTCTCGGCGCGAACGGGGCGGGCAAGTCGACTCTGCTCGGGCTGATCTGCGGGACGCTCGCGCCGACCTCGGGGCGGGTGACGACGGGCAAGACGGTGCGGATCGGGATGCTTGATCAGCAGTTCTCCCAGCTCGCCGACATCGGCGGTGACCGGGTGCGGGAGGTGCTCGCCCGGACCAAGACCACGTTCCCCATCGACGGCAGAGACTTGACTCCGGCGCAGTTGCTGGAACGGCTCGGCTTCGCCCGCGAGCACCTGTCGGCCAGGGTCGACGAGCTTTCCGGCGGCCAGAAGCGGCGCCTGCAACTGCTCATGCTCCTGCTGGACGAGCCCAATCTTGTGGCCCTGGACGAGCCCACCAACGACCTCGACACCGACATGCTCACCGCGGTGGAGGACCTGCTCGACACTTGGCCAGGAACGCTTCTCGTCATCTCCCATGACCGCTACCTGCTGGAACGCGTCACAGACCACCAGTACGCCGTTATGGACGGCCGGCTGCGGCACCTGCCGGGCGGCATCGACGAGTACCTGCGGCTGTGCCAGGAGCGGGTGAGCACGCGGACCGGCCGGCCTGATCTTGCGATCGCAACTGCCGAGCCCAAGGAAGCGTCGGCGACCTCAGGTGCGGAGCGTCGAGCGGCCCGGAAGGAGGTCGGCGCGCTCGAACGTCGGCTGGAGAAGGTGTTGAGCAGCATCGAGACGCTGCATCAGCGCATGGCCGAGCACGACCAGAGCGACTACGAAGGGATGCAGCGGCTTACCGACGAATTGCGTGGGTTGGAGGCCGAAGTGGCGCAGTTGGAGGAGCGTTGGCTGGAGCTGGCCGAATCCGTCGACTGACCGGCCGGGTCGTGTTCGTCGCAGACGATCCGGTTCGGCGGATTCGCCCCGTTCTCGGAGCGCCCTGCCCCAGATGGCGGCGCGTTGTCACCCCGCAGAGAGCTCGCTGTCAAGATACAGTCGGGTCATGCCACGCCTTGAGCGCATCGATCACGTGCAGCTCTCCGGTCCGGTCGGCTCCGAGGACCTCATGCGGGGTTTCTTCGCCGGGCTGCTCGGGATGACCGAGGAACCCAAACCACCTGCACTTGCCCGCCGTGGTGGCTGCTGGTTCCGCAGTGGCGCGGTCGCCGTGCACATCGGGGTCGAGGCCGACTTCCGGCCGGCCCGCAAAGCGCATCCGGCCTTCGGCGTGAGTGATCTCGACGAGGTGGCAGCCCGACTCTCGGACGCCGGTTGCGAGGTGCGGTGGGACGACTCGATTCCGCAGGTGCGGCGGTTCCACACCGACGACCCGGTGGGCAACCGGCTCGAGTTCCTCGAGGTCTGAGTCGCGACATCGACAGGGACGTGTTACGCCGACGCCTTCAGCAGTCGAACCGGCTATCGGCCGTCGGGTCGAGGTTGTCAGGATTCCATCGGGCTGCTGATTCGCCGTAGTAGCCCGGCCAAGCTGTCGCGCTCTGCGGCGCTGAGTTGGTCGAGCAGGCTGTGTTCGTAGGCGAGCAGGTCGGCCAATGCAGCATCGACGAGTCTCTGCCCGGCCTCGGTCAGCGCAACGATCACGCCTCTGCGGTCGATGGGGTCGGGGGTGCGGCGGACCAGCCCGCGCTGCTCGAGTCGCTGCACCCGGTTGGTCATAGTGCCGGAGGTGACCAACGTCTCAGTGACGAGTTGTCCGGGTGACAAGTGGTAAGGGGCACCGGCCCGGCGCAGTGCCGACAACACGTCGAATTCCCAGCCTTCTAGGTGGTGCCCGGCGAAGGCGGAGCCCCGGGCGAGGTCGAGTCGCCGGGCAAGCCGGGATATTCGCGACAGGACGTGTAGAGGTGTCAAGTCCAAGTCTGGGCGTTCGCGGCCCCACGCTGATACGATCCGGTCGACGTCATCGCCCGAGGAGCTCCCTGAGCTGTCGTGGGTTCCGCTGGCCAACACCATCCGAACGTACCTATTTCCCCCGCACTTCTCCACCTTGGATGGCGTCATCAGCGCGGCGGAGGCAGACTAGTCACAACGCAGACTGGTCACAACTATCTAGGAGAGTGCGTTGTCTGCATCGGCTGGCATCTGGGGACAAGAGTTGGTCGACACCGACGACGCCATGCTGCTCGGCATGGTGCGTGACGGGGATGCGGACGCATACGCGGAGTTGTGGCGGCGCCACCTGCCCGCAGCATATGCGGTGGCTCATCGCCATCGAGGCCGTACCCCAGCAGAAGACGTCGTTGCCGAAGCCAGCACTCGGGTCTACTCACTGATCGTCGCCGGCAAAGGGCCGACGACCAACTTCCGCTCCTACTTCCTCTCCACCGTCAAGACCGTTGCTGTCGATCATGCCCGCACCGAGTTGCGCGTTGTGCCAACCGAAGACGCGAGCTTGGAAGCTGCGGTTCCGACGGTCGAGGCGTTCGACGTGACCTCTTCGGTCGACTACGAGCTCGTTCGCGCTGCTTTCGGCCGGCTGCCTGAGCGTGACCAGCGCGTATTGTGGCACACCGCTGTCGAAGGCACTTCTCCGGCAAAGGTCGCCGGGCAGCTGGGTTTGAGCGCCAACGGGGTCAGAGTCACTGCCTTACGCGCCCGTGACAGCCTTCGAGCAAACTACCTGGACGCACACGCTGACCGCGCTATCGCCCGGGCCGAAGACGACGAGTGTCGTTGGGTGCTTTCGTCCATGGGTCGCTTCGTGCGCGGCAAGTTGCCCGTCGGTCAGAAGGCCCGGGTCGAGGACCATCTACGTGGCTGTCGACACGCTCAGGTGTTGGCTTCCGAGATGACCGACGCCAACCGGGCGCTCTCGGCTCTCATGGTGCCGCTGATCTTGCTGTCTGCTTCATCATCGGCCCCCGGCTGGGCCCTCGTTTCTGCGGCAACGGCATCGACGCAAGTGGAGGTCCCTCGCGGAGAGTTGAAAGCTACCCAAGCGGTTGGTGGCCTAGCGGCCAGTTTCGCTGCCAAAGTCGCAGCGTTGGTCGTCGGAGTCGCGCTCGGTGTCGGCTACGTAGCCAGCCCGAATCGGATGGGTGACGGAGATCGCGACGAAGTCGCAGTGGCAGCGGGAAGCTCGACGGCTGCCGATGACGCGGGAGCCAGCGCCACTGCCTCCTCTGACGCCCCTGTCCCCTCCGACGCTCCTGTCCCCTCCGACGCTCCTGCCCCCTCTGACGCCCCTGCCCCCTCCGACGCTCCTGCCCCCTCTGAGGCCCCTGCCCCGGACGGCCCCGCTGGTTCAGACGCCGGGGAGTCGACCGGCGGTCCAACTGCCAGTGTTGGCGTCACGTCGAATCCTGTGAGCACGCCAGCGGGCCCACAGGTAGTCTCTGCACCATCCGGGCGGCCCAGCTCCACGACGACGACCCGGTCGACGAGCCCGGCCAGACCTTCGGCCACGGGGTCCTCGTCATCGAGCGCCAGCGCGGGGCCTGGGGTGACGATTCCCGAAACAGGTGGTCTGGTGACACCTACGAGCGGGACGTCGACGTCCAGTCCCAGCTCGACATCGCGCCCAAGCACGGTGACACCCGTCCAGGTCATTACGGTGGACCCAGAGGCGTACTGGGGGCAGCCCTTCCCGGTCGGGGTCCGCCCGGCCTCCGGTGGTGACGCGTCGATCGAGTTCAGGCTGTACCCCGGCGACTACAGGCTGTTACCCGGCGACTTCGGGCTGTTCCCCGCTGACTTCAGCCTGTCCCCCGGTTCTCTCGCGGTCGCTGTTGACGTCGGCGAGTGGACCTGCGGGACGGGTAGCCGCCTCGTCGAGTGTTTCGGCACCGGGCCTGCGTCATTGACCGTGACAGCGACTGCTCCGAGCGGGTCTCCTCAGGAAAGGGCTGCTTCCCGGCCGTTGGCGGCGGATTCCGTGCTCCGGATCACGGTTGTCGAACCGGATGGCACTCGCACCACCGAGGCGGTCTTATTGCGCGATCCGGCAACGCCGATCCCGACGTCTTCGCCGACGCCTTCGTCTACTGCTTCGCCGACGTCTTCGTCTACTGCTTCGCCGACCACGTCTTTGCCCAAACCCGAGATCTCGGTGCCGCAGGCGGGTTCGTGGGACGAACCGTTCGATGTTGCGCTGACTCTTCCCGACGCCGGTGTCGGCATCGTGTCGGTCACGATCACTAGCGGCACTGTGAGTGTCGAGGTGGCCAGCGAAGCCAACTGGAACTGCGTGGACACGGGCACGCAGGTGTGGTGCGCCGGCATTGGCTCGGTTGCGCTCACCGTGACACCGATCGTGCCAGAGGACCCGGAAGCGATTCCGGATACGCGCATCTTCTTCGACTATTTCGGGCCTGGCGTTGTCGGCCAGCAAGCCATTGTGCCGATCGAAAACTGGGCTCGTGCCGACAGCGGCCAGTAGTCGGTTTGATGGCTGCGCCACGAGGTCATTGGGCTCGACGATGACAGCCCGCCCCCGGGAACCAGCGGCGGGCTCTCGCCGTGTCTGACCTGCCCCGATATGGGAGGTCGGCTCCCCGGGCTGGAATCGAACCAGCGTCGCTAATCCTGATTCAAAGTCAGGCGGGCCCTGCCAGCAGACCAACCGGGGATCGCGTCACCGCGGGCGGTGACCCGCCCTAGGATGCACACAATAGCGTGATGACGGTCTAGGGCCAGATGCTGGTCTCTACGGTCGCGCTCACTGGGCAGTGGCAGTTGGAGAATCGCCGGAAGCTCAAGAAGACGGGCGTCGCTGCACAGCAAGTAGGATCGGGGAACGTGACGACATCGCGCCCGGCCGCCGTCATCGTCCTCGCCGCCGGAGAGGGCACCCGGATGCGCTCGTCCATCCCCAAGGTTTTGCACACGATCGGTGGCCGGAGCCTCGTGCATCACGCCATCACCGCCGCTCGTGGCATCGACCCGGTGCATCTGCAAGTGGTCGTTCGGCACCAGCGTGATCTGGTGGCCGCCCATATCGCCGAATGCGACCCCGATTGCTTGATCGCGGACCAGGACGAGACCCCGGGCACCGGCCGGGCCGTCGAGTGCGGTCTCGCGGCACTACCGGACGATCTGGATGGTGTTGTCGTCGTCACGTATGCCGACGTTCCACTCCTGGAGGCCGAGACGCTACGTGAGTTGGTCCAGACTCACGAACGTGCTGGCAGCGCCGTCACCGTGGTCACCGCGATCGTGCCGAATCCCAGCGGCTACGGCCGGGTCGTGCGGGGTGCCGACGGCGGCGTCGAGCGGATCGTCGAGCACCGGGACGCAAGCGCCGACGAGCTGGCCATCAATGAAATCAACTCCGGCATCTACGCATTCAACGGCGGACTCCTGCGTGAGGCACTGGCTGCACTCACCTCCGCCAATGCCCAGGGTGAGAAGTACTTGACGGACGTGGTAGCCGCCGTCCGTGCGCGCGGAAGCTCGGTCGCGGCATACCGGCTCGATGACCTCTGGCAGACCGAAGGCGTCAACGACAAGTCGCAGTTGGCCCGCGTCGGCGTTGAACTCAACCGGCGGACCGTCGCCCGGCTGATGGCCGCCGGAGCCATCGTGCGCGACCCGGCGACCACGTGGATCGACGCCGCGGTCTCGGTGGGTCGCGACACCGAGGTGCACCCCAACACCCGATTGCTCGGAGCGACCACGATCGGGCCCGACTGCCAGATCGGCCCGGATTCCACGCTCACCGATATGGAGGTCGGCGAGGGAGCGACGGTATGCCGCACGCACGGCGAACTCGCCGTGGTCGGCCCGGGTGCCGTGGTCGGGCCGTGGGTGAATCTGCGCCCGGGCGCCGAGATCGGCGCCGACAGCACGATCGGCTCCTTCGTCGAGATCCGCAACACCCGGGTCGAGACGGGCGTCGAGGTGCCGGCCCTGACTTCCCTATCGCCTCGGGAGCAGTGAGCAATGGCCGTCCGCCGCAAGACCAAACGTCATCTGATGATCTTTTCGGGGCGCGCCCACCCGGCGCTCGCCGAAGCGGTAGCCGAGAACATCGGCACAACCATCGTGCCCACCGAGGCCTACGAATTCGCCAACGGCGAGATCTACGTCCGCTACGAGGAGTCCGTGCGAGGCTGCGACGCTTTCGTGATCCAGAGTCACACGGCACCGATCAACGAGTGGATCATGGAGCAGCTCATCATGATCGACGCGTTGAAGCGCGCCTCGGCCAAACGGATCACCGTCGTTCTCCCGTTCTACGGCTATGCCCGCCAAGACAAGAAACACCGCGGCAGAGAGCCGATCTCAGCGCGCCTGATGGCCGACGTGCTGAAAACCGCAGGTGCCGATCGGCTGATGACTATCGACCTGCACACCGCGCAGATCCAAGGCTTCTTCGACGGCCCGGTCGATCACCTGATGGCCTTGCCGATCCTCTCCGAACACGTCATCGATAAGTACGGCTCCGAGGAGTTGTCGGTCGTCTCCCCGGACGCGGGCCGGATCAAGGTCGCCGAGCAGTGGTCCAGACGGCTCGGTGGCGCGCCGCTGGCCTTCGTGCACAAGACCCGCGACCCGGCTCGACCCAACGAGAGTGTCGCAAACCGGGTGGTCGGCTCGGTGCGCGGACGTACCTGCATTCTCGTGGACGACATGATCGACACCGGCGGCACGATCTGCAAGGCCGCTGATGCGCTGTTGGCTGAGGGCGCGGCCGGGGTGGTTATCGCGGCCACCCACGCCATCCTCAGCGGCCCGGCGGTCGAGCGGCTCAAGGCCACCGGGGCGTCCGAAGTTATCGTCACCGACACACTGCCGCTGCGCGATGCTCAACGATTCGACAAGCTCACGGTGCGGCCGATCGCTCCGTTGATCGGCACCGCCATTCTCGAAGTCTTCGCCGACGGCTCCGTGACGAGCCTTTTCGAAGGTCGGGCCTGACCGGCCCGAGGTCGATGCTGCACCAATGTCGCTCGCAGGACCGGCCAGTACGGAACCGACCCGGCCGAGGCGCCACAAGCCCATGGCTGGTATCGACCTGGGTTTGCTTGCGGTAGTCGCTTCGGCAGCCGCATTCGCCACCTCGGGCCCCTTCGCGAAAGCACTGCTCGTGACCGGGTGGAGCCCGGGTGCCCTTGTGCTGGCCCGGGTCGGGATCGGCGGTCTGTTGCTGCTCGGACCGGCTTGGTCAGCGGCCCGGTCGGCGAACGTCGGGAGGGCCACCCTGCGCCGGAGTATGCCGGTCGTGCTCGGCTACGGCGCGGTCTCGGTCGCCGTCGTGCAATTCGCCTATTTCAACGCAGTGCAGCGACTGGCTATCGGCGTGGCCCTTCTGCTCGAGTTCCTCGGCATCGTGCTCGTGGTTCTCTGGGTATGGCTACGGACCGGGCGCCGGCCTGGTCGATCCACCCAAGTGGGGGCAGGGCTCGCACTGTCCGGGCTGGTTTTCGTGCTCGATCTGCCCGGATCGGTGACCCTCGATGCCGTCGGTGTCGCCTGGGGTCTGCTGGCCGCCGTCGGGTTGGCCACGTACTTCTTGTTGTCGGCGCGCCTGGACACCGGACTTCCCGCGGTCACCCTAGCCAGCCTTGGGCTACTTGTCGGAGCCCTGATCCTGGCTGTCGTGGGGGGCGTCGGGCTGCTTCCGTTGGCCGCGACTACGACCGAGGTCACGATCAGTGGGGTTCGGCTGCCGTGGTGGACCGCAGTAGTCGAACTGTGCGTTGTCGCGGCGGCTGCGGCATATCTCTTGGGCGCTGTCGGAGCACGACGGGTGGGGTCCACAGTGGCGTCGTTCGTCGGGCTGACCGAAGTGCTGTTCGCCGTGGCGCTGGCATGGTTGCTGCTCGGGGAACTCCCGACGATGACCCAGCTGGGTGGTGGGGTGCTCATCCTCACCGGAGTCACTCTGGTGCGTTTCGGTGAGTTGCGCGCCGGGCGACGTCAGGACGGTCCGCGGGGAAAGCCCGATTTCCGGTCATCCGCGCCGCCCTAGTAAGATCCGGGAGTTGCCTCGGCGAGGGACGTGCCACGACAGGTGGGTCATCCGTGATCGACGTGGGATCGATGACTGAGACGCGAGACAGGCTCAGGTCCTCGAGCCTCCGCCGCGCGTGCCGCGCCCCGCGTCGAGGCCCCGCCCCGTTCCGACCCATCGACACGAGCTGCCCGATCAGCCCGGCAGCCATCCGAGGAGCAGCATGTCCGAGATCAGACTGGTCGCCGAGCGACGCACGGCCTTCGGCAAAGGCGCGGCGCGCAAGCTCCGGCGCGCCCGCAAGATCCCTGCCGTACTCTACGGCCACGGCACCGATCCGGTGCATATCGCCTTGCCTGGTCACGACACGATGCTGGCCCTGAAGAACGCTAATGCCCTGTTGTCGATCGATGTCGAAGGTGACATCCAGCTGGCCTTGGCCCGCGACGTGCAGCGCGACCCGATCCGGCCGATCATCGAGCACATCGATCTCGTCATCGTCCGGCGCGGTGAGAAGGTCACGGTCGACGTCCCGGTGCGCCTCGAAGGTGAAGCCGAATCGGGCACGGTCGTCACGACCGACTACACGACTGTGCAACTACTCGTCGAGGCCACCGACATTCCCACTGCGGTCGCCATCTCGATCGAGGGCTTGCCGGCGGGGAGCCAACTGCACGCGAGCGACCTGGTCCTGCCCAAGGGTGCCGAGCTAATCACCGACGCCGATGCACTGCTGGTCAACGTGACGATCCCGTCGGCTGAGCCGGCCGAGGACGAAGGCGAGACCGAGGGCGTCGAGCTGTCGGATTCGGGGTCGGGTGCCGCTGACGAAGCGGCCGAGTCGGGCGACTGATCACACGACCCACCGCGTCCGCCGTGGGCGAGTGGAGGAACCGTGTCCCAGTGGCTCGTCGTCGGGTTGGGTAACCCCGGCCCCAGGTATGCCGCCAACCGGCACAACGTCGGCGCCATGGTCGTCGGGGAGTTGGCTCGGCGACACTCGGTGACCGGCGGTGCTGGGCGGGGCCGCAGCGACTCTGACGTTGCCATGACCACGACGTCGCTCGAACGCTTCTCTGCGCACCGCGCGCGGGCTCACGTGTGTTCGGTGCGGCTCGGTGTGCTGCCTGGCGGTGTGCCGGGGCCGGCCGCCGTGCTCGCGGTGCCCGCGGCATACATGAACGAATCGGGTGGGCCGGTCAAGGCGCTGCTGGGTTTCTACGGCATCGATCCGGACCGGCTGATCGTCGCGCACGACGACCTGGATCTGGCGGGCGGCACGATCCGGCTCAAGCGAGGCGGAGGCGAGGGCGGTCACAACGGCCTCCGGTCGATCTCCAGGGCTCTCGATACGCGCGACTACCTGCGGGTGCGGGTCGGGATCGATCGTCCCCCCGGCCGCATGGATCCGGCTGACTACGTGTTGCGAGACTTCTCGTCGGCGGAGCGGGTCGAGCTGCCACTGACGGTGGCAGAGGCGGCCGATGCTGCGGAGCTGCTCGTCCATCGGGGGCTGACCGACGCGCAGCAGGTCGTCCACGCTCCACGGGCCACATGAGTGTGGACGGCGCCGGCCACCCCTGCGGTCGCCTCGGCCCGTGACGACGACTGTGAAACCACGACCCTGACCGGCCGCCAACCCAGCTGGGCTCAGAGTCTGCCGGTTTGCTCGCGGAAGACTCACCCGGCTGTCGGATCCGGCAGGCACTCGAGGATTGTGGCCAGCACCCGGGCGGACACATCGGGGTGGCAGACGAGCACGTCGGGCAGGCTCGGCTCCTGCCGGTTGTAGCACAGTGGGCCGCCGGAAACCCGGCTGGTGTGCAAGCCCGCAGCCTGCGCCACGGCGATCGGGGCCGCCGAATCCCATTCGAACTGACCTCCAGCATGAACGTAGGCATCGGCGACTCCGGTCAGCACGGCCACAACCTTGACACCTGCGGAGCCCATCGGCAGCAACTCGCCACCGAGCGCTTCCGCCAGCTCGGTAACAAAAGCCGGCGGCCGGGTGCGGCTCACAGCGAGCCGGATCGGCATACTCGGATCGCGAACCGGGAGCGCCGGTGGCCGGTCCGTGCCGAAGGTGCGTCCCGCCGCCGGTTGCGCCACCGCCCCGGCCGTCAGCTGCCCCTGCGACGACAACGCAACGTGCACTGCCCAGTCATCGCGGGGTGGTTCGCCGAACTCCCGGGTCCCGTCCAACGGATCGATGATCCACACCCGCTCGGCCGTCAGCCGGTCCAAGTTGTCCACCGACTCCTCGCTGAGCACGGCGTCGCCCGGGCGCAGTTCGGCCAACCGGCCCAGCAGCAAGTCGTTGGAGCGGATGTCACCAGCGCGCCGCAACACCGCCGGGTCACTGAGCAAGGTTGCGTCGGCACGCAACCGCATCAGCAATCGGCCGGCCTCATCGGCCAACGTCCGGGCGATGGCGTGGTCAGATACGGCGTGGTAGGACGTGGGCGTGGGCATCTGATCGGAGTCGGTCCGGGACCGGCGGTCGTTGACGGATGCACGGCGGGCTCCTGCCCAGCTCGGCTCCTCGGATGGGCCATTGGGGAGTTGGAGGTTTCGGGTCACCTGGAGAAGCCGTGTGTCGGTGACACCGGATCATCGTAGTCCTGTAGCGAGTCGGTTCGTAGCGCTCGGGAGAGCACTGCCATCTGCTTCTTGCTGGGGACCACGATCGAGATGCCGCCGCGTGAGGTGCCTATGCCCTTCCACGGGGCCGTGATGAAGCTGATGTCGTTGCCACGCACGTTCCGCAGCGAGAACGCCAATGCGCGCATCGTGGCGACATCCAAGGACTGGTCGACGGTGAGGTTGCTCGTGCCCGCATCGATGAAACTCGCCAGCTTGATCGGGTTGAGCAGCACTTCTTTGCTCAGACCCTTGAGCAGCACGGCTTTGACGAAAGCCTGTTGGCGCCGCCCACGGGAGATGTCGCCTTGGCTGAGTCGGTATCGGGTGCGCACGAACTTCAAGCCGGTCTTGCCGTCCATGTGCATCACCCCGGCGGGGAACCCCGGGCTGGCTTCGGCCACCCGGACGTCGACCCCGCCGATGGCGTCGGTTAGCTGCTTGAACCCGTTGAAATCGACGATAGCCACGTGATCGATGGGGACGTGGATGAGCTGTTGCAGGGTGAGCACGAGCAGCTTGACGCCGCCATAGGCGTAGGCGGCATTGATCTTGTTCTTGCCGTGTCCCGGGATGCCGACATATAGGTCACGGGGGAAGTGGATCAGGGTGACCGCGCTGCGATCGCCGTTGATGTGAGCCAGCAGGATGACATCGGAACGGCCGCGGTTGGCGTGGTCTCGGGAGTCAGTGCCAAGGATGAGCATGTTCAACGGGGCGCTGGCAGCTTCACTACGGGGCGGGGCGGTCACTGTGGTGACGCCACCGGTGGAGTTGGTCACTTTGGCCGTCGGCGAAGGGAGCAGGTCGTCTTGGCGCACGTTGTTGCTGACGATCTGGTTGAGATAAACCAGGTAGCCCCCCGCCGTGAGCACGACTAAGCCGCAGACAACAAGTGCGGCCCACGCGATCCGACGGCGTCGCCGCCCAGGAACCCGGCGTCCGGCTGGTGCTGACGCCTGGGTCCGATCAGTGCTCACGGGACGTAATTTAGTCGTTCTTCCCATGCAAGTCAGACACCCCGCCCGGCGTTCCGACCCTATGCAGTGGTTGGGAACCAAACCCGGCTACTAGACTGCTGCACTTGTGGCTCTCACCATCGGTATCGTTGGGCTGCCCAACGTGGGCAAATCCACCCTCTTCAACGCGCTGACGCACAACGAGGCGCTCGCTGCGAACTACCCGTTCGCGACCATCGAACCCAACGTCGGTGTCGTGCCACTGCCCGACGACCGACTGGGACGACTGTCGGAGATCTTCGGCTCGCAGCGCATCGTGCCTGCCGCCGTGTCGTTCGTCGACATCGCCGGCATCGTCCGCGGAGCTTCCACGGGGGAGGGGCTGGGCAACAAGTTCCTGGCCAACATCCGAGAAGCCGACGCGATCTGCCAGGTCGTCCGGGTCTTCGTCGACGACGACGTGGCCCACGTCGACGGCCGGGTCGACCCGGGTGGCGACATCGAGACGATCGAGACCGAGCTGTGCCTGGCCGACCTGCAGACCTTGGAGAAGGCCGTGCCCCGGCTCGAGAAGGAAGCCCGGCTGGCCAAGGACCGGCGCGCGGCATACGACACCGCGGTGGCCGCGCAACGCTGCCTGGAGTCGGGACAGACCCTGTATGCCGCGGGCGCGGCCTTCGACGTCGACCCTGAGTTGGTTCGTGAACTGCAATTGCTTACGACCAAACCGTTCATCTACGCCTTCAATCTCGACGAGGACCAGCTCACCGACACTGCCCTGCACGCCCGGCTGGCCGAATCGGTGGCCCCGGCCGACGGCGTCTTCTTGTCGGCCAAGCTCGAGGCCGATGTCGCCGAGCTCGACGAGGCGGATGCCCGTGAGCTGCTCGAGAGTGTCGGGGTCGACGAGCCCGGCCTGCACCAGTTGGCCCGGGTGGGTTTCCACACGCTCGGGCTGCAGACCTTCCTCACCGCCGGTCCGAAGGAGTCACGAGCCTGGACGATCCGGGCCGGCTGGACCGCCCCGCAAGCCGCCGGGGTGATCCATACCGACTTCCAGCGCGGTTTCATCAAGGCCGAGGTCGTGTCCTTCAACGAGCTCGACCGCGCCGGCTCGATGGCCGCCGCCAAGGCTGCCGGCAAGGTGCGACTGGAGGGCAAGGACTACGTCATGCAGGACGGCGACGTCGTGGAGTTCCGTTTCAACGTGTGAATCGGCACGTTTGCTGAGGGCAGGGTGATGTGGGCTGGTTACGAACAGGTGGACATCGCAAGGCGCGTTAGGTCAACTGAACACGTGCACAGCCGTCGCCGCCGCTCGGCGGACCAGGTATCCCCGGCCCGGGATGTCTTCGGTGACGATCGGGCGGCGCACTCCGAGGGCCTGCTCCTCGCCGTAGTTCAACGCACCGAGCAGCAAACCCACACCGCCACCGGCGATCTCTGCGAGCACGCTGCGGTAACTCTCGCCCACTTGCGATGGTGTTCCGCCGACGGCGATCACACCGGCGTCCTCGTCGACCAGACGCAGGATCTCCCGGACGACGGGCTCTATCTCTGTCCCAGTGAGCCGCGCGGCGTCGTCGATGATCAGGGCCAGGTCCGACCGGGCTTGGCGCAACTTGATGAGCTCCTCGACATCGTCGATGGTGAGCACGTGGCTGGACTCGGGCCAGATCGTGGGGTGTGGTCCGGGCGCTCCACGGATCACCGCCACTGTCCGATCCTGGTCGAGCAGCGCGGCAGCCACGGTGGCAAGGGCTGTGGTCCGGCCGCTTCCGCGTGACCCGAGCGCGGCGATCCGGCGCTCGCCTGAGCCCGGGCGGAAGCCGACCACCCGGATCCCGTCCGTCGCGACCGGAAGGCACTCGGGCAGCGCCGCGACCGGTTCCGGCGCCTCGGCGCGGGAGATCCGGTGCGGAAGCACTGGGATCGGCACTGCACTGCCATCATGTCCGGCCGCCGATCGCTGCCCCAGCTCAACCAAGGCTTCGGCACGTCTCGTCGGTGTCGGGTCGGGTAATAGGGCGGCCAGTTGGACCTCCAAGTGGCTGGTGGCATCGATGGCTCGTCCGGGCGGCGGGTTCGCCGGAACGGAACTGCTCGGCACGCCGAGCAGTGTGAGATCGACCTGGTCGGCGGGCAGCAGGACTATCCGACGGGTCAGCGAGGACGCGACCTGACCGGAAAGCAACCCCCGGCCACCACTCACCGCGAGGGTGAGCCGGGCATCCGCGCCGGTCCGAGCCAGGGCCAGCAGTTGGTCTGCGGTGGTCGCGGACCTGGCTCGCTCCAACGATTCGATGACCCGTTCCCAATCGTCGACGAGCAGGATCCGGGGCGCCCGGGTCGGGCTGGTGGGTTTGGTCAGCTCAGCCAGGAGCCGGGCCAGTCGGGGTAGATCACTTACCGGCACAGACGCGCCCAGGTGGGGCAGGTCGTCGATCCCGAGTAAGGCGCCGGTGTGCACGGCATACACATGCAGTTCGTCCGGTGAGTAGGCGCGAGCGAGAGCTGCGCAGATGGTCTGCAGCGTGCTCGTGCGCCCACTGCGTGGGCCACCGACGATCCCGAGATTTCCTTCGCCGAAGGGATCCCACGTCCAATCTCTTTGCCGCTGTAGGGCTGGCTCGTCGCACCGGCCGACGACAGGCGGAGTGCTGGGCGGTAGTGCGTCGAGGGTGAGCAGGGCGGGCAGTGGTGCCAGCCAGGGCGAGTCGGGCGGCCGGATGCCGAGCTCAGCCGTGGCTCGGCTGGTTGCGGCGACGAGTTCGTCGAGCTCGCTTCGGCCTGCCAGATGCCCCGGCCGAGGCAAACCGACCCCATTGATCGACAGCACGGTGACCGCTGGGGTCTCCGCGATCGTGGCCGGGCCGGTGGCTAGCGGGCTCTGCACCTCTGTCAACCCGGTGGCCGAGCTGCTCACGAAAGCTCGGCCGGGAGTGTGCTCGCCGATCTTTGCCGCCACCGGCGACTCGAGCACGTCCAGCGAGTCGACTGCGTCACGCACCCGCAACGCCACCCGGAGGCCCAGATTGGTCCGCATGTCAGGGGTGACCACACCGCCGGGCCGTTGGGTCGCGACCAGCAGGTGCACACCGAGCGACCGGCCGACGGAAGCCACCCTGACCAAACCGTCGACGAAGTCGGGCAATTCCTCGGCGAGACTGCGGAATTCGTCAACAACGATGACGATCCTGCCGACCCGCTCGTCATCGACCCCTCGGATGCGCTGGTATGCCGCAAGGTCACCGACGCCACGCGCGGCAAAGACCCGTTCACGGCGCTTGAGCTCGGCGTCGAGCGAGATCAGCGCTCGTTCGGTGAGTTGCGGGTCGAGGTCGGTCACCAGGCCGACGACATGTGGCAGATCCCGGCAAACCCCAAAGGCAGCCCCACCCTTGTAGTCGACGAGCACGAACGACAACTCATCCGGCCGATTGCCGGCCGCCAGCCCGGCCACGACACTCACCAGCAGCTCGGACTTGCCGGATCCGGTGGTGCCACCGACCAGGCCGTGCGGGCCATCACGGACGAGATCGAGCCACACGGGCCCTGCCGCGCCCATCCCGATCGGGAAGGACGTCGTGCGCGGGCGTTGGGTCCAGGCCGACGCCACATCGAGGTGCTGATCCGTCCGAGGTAATCCGAGCAACGAGAGCAGGCCTACGGACTCTGGGATCCCGCCGTGCGCGGCACTGGATGCGGCATCCCGCAACGGGCGGAGCCATTGCGCTAGCTGACCGGCCCACCGGGCGTTGACAGTGTCGACGGTGAGCTGCTTCACCGGCCCACCCGACGGTCTGGTGAGCGTCGGAGAGCTGCCACTGAGGTCGAGCACGGTCGTCGTGTCGGGTGGCAGCGCGGTGACTCGATCCGCGATCGCCAGTACATGCACCCGCTCGCTTGGGGCCACACGCTCGGCATCCTCGGTGATCACGACGACGTCCCGGTCGGGGGCGGCAGCAGCCAAAGCGGTGGCGGTCTCGGTGGCGGACGTCGACTCCGGCCAGCCCGGCAGGTAGTGCGGAAGAAGCGTCAGCCATCCCCAATCCGACTGGGGTGCTTCAGGATCGAGACGAATCGCGACGCGCGCAGGGGAATGCCGCACGGCCAGCCCACCGACAATGGCACGCAGACTCCCCAGCGCAGCATCACGGGGCCCGGCCACCCCGGTGCATCCCACCAGGTCCACGGTCACCGGCACGTCTTGAAGGAGTGGCTCGTGCGGCCACCCCGGCGCCGACACGTCGGCCGCCATGGACCCCACACCCACCCGGACGAGCAACGAACCGGGGCCGGTGCGATCCCACAACGCCGCGAGCCGGTGTCGGGCGACCTCCGCGAGCCAGGCCGGTCCGGGATCGGCCGTCTTCCGGGCCCTGGATTCGGCCGCCACGGCCTCGTCTAGTGCGCGATGCGCGGCTGTAAGGGCTGCGGCATACCGGACCCGGTCGGCCGCGCTGGTACGGCGCCCGGTCCGCCGGTCGGCCCACCACGAGCCAACGAGCACGAGCGGCGACATCAGCCCGAACATCAGCATGGTTGCCGACTTGGTGACGAACGCGAGGACTCCGCTGAAGACCAACGGCAACAGCACCGCAGCCCACGGGATACGACGCCGCTGATCTTCACCCGGCTTCTCCGGGAACGTGATCGGCGGGCCCGGTTGCCACGGAGGTTGTCGCGGCGCCCGGGACACCACGAGATAGCCCTGGCCGTCGCCGCGGATTGTCGCGCTGGGCAGCTCGGGTTTGGCCAACACGACGGTGGTCTCACCCAGTCGAAGCCGCGTGCCTTCGGTCATCAGTCCGGCCGCCGCCGTCAGCGGTCGCCCATCTAGCCAGCTGCCGTTGGTCGATCCCAGGTCACGCACCGTGACCGAGTCGCTCGTGACGTGAATCAGCGCGTGCCGGCGCGACATGGCCGGGTCAGTCACGTGGAGCGGGCAATCCACGTCACGGCCAATGAGGTGCCGGCCCGGCGGCAAGTCGTGCAGCGCGCCCACATCCGGCCCGCCGACGACCTGTAACCCGAGCAAGGCAGCGCGTCTGGCTGACGGGAGCCCGAGCGCCCGGGGTGAGCCGTGGCCAAGACCCGGTTGCCCGGGTTCAGCCTGGCCGGCCCGGGTGCGCGCCAGAGTCACGACGGTGCCTTGGAGCAGCGGCGGATGACCCAACAGGGCAGTCCGCGGCAGCACGATCTCGTCGACGCGAGCCTGAATCCCATCCCCGGGCTCCCCAGGCATGCCTGCGTCCGGGGTGTTCTCGGGCAGCGCACGGGCACCGGCGGGCCACACGTCGAGCAGGTCGCCGAGCGTCGCGCCCTCGCGCACCTGCACGTCGAGATCGACCCGCCGCGACCCGTCGGCGATCTGTACGGTGAGGCGCACAGCTTGTCCCTCCGTCTCGGGTGCCACCGGCGGTCGGTGGCGCTGCGCCAAGGTTTAGTCGATCCGAGCCGACGACGTCGGAGGTTATCCACAGCGTCGTGCGGCGCTGATCTGCGCGCCGTCAGCACGTGCTAGCCGGCGGTGACCTCGGCGAACCCTTCCTGGAAGGCCCCGATCAACACGTCGACGTCGTCGACGGCCGCCGCGTCGATGGTCAACCCGATGCTGCAGGTGTCCTGGTAGGAAGTCATCACCGCCATGATGGCCACGCCCGGCAGCGGCCCGAACGGGATGATCCGGTCGATCCGGGCACCGGCCAGGTAGACGGTTTCGGTCACCCCCGGCACGTTCGACGCGGCGAGGTCGGTGCGGGGTCCAACCCGCACGGCGACGGCGCCCACGGTGGACGGCACCCGGTTCACCAGTGGCGCCATGAGGGAGAAGGTGTCCATGGCCGGTTCGTTGGTTGCTTGCAACAGCAGGCCCCGGATCGCCGCGATCCGCTCGGCCGGGTCGGTGGTGCCAACTGGCGCGGGGATCACGGCACCGGCATACGGATTGCCGCCCAACGGGTCTTCGGCGCGCCGCAACGACACCGGCACGGTGATCGGCAGCTCGTCAAGGCGCACCCCGTGGTGCTCGTGGTAGCGGCGGATGCCCCCGAGCAACCCGGCCAGATAGGCGTCGTTGACCGAACCACCGGCCGAGCGGGCCGCGCGGCGCAGGTCGCTCAGCGGGCACTCCAGCGACCTCAGCAGCCAGAGTCGACCATCCCGATGACGCAGCAGCGGTGACGGCGTGCCGACGTCGCCCGGGGAGAGCACCCGGCGCAGGGACGCGAGATACCGCTGGCCTGCCGCCGCCGAGCGCAGGGGGTTGGCGACGGCCCGGGCAGCGGTGCCCGCCAACGTGGCCGCGACCGCGGGGGCGTCGCGGAGCAACTCGCCGAGGCCATCGGCGGTGATGTGCCACGGGTCCCGGTCCCGTTCCCCGGCCCGGCCGGTTGCGCGGGGCACCGGCTTGTTCGGGGTATGCCGACGGGTCCGGCTGTGCAGGGCCGACAGCAGCCGGGCCATCTCCGCGCCGCCGGCCACGGCGTGGTGGATCTTGAGCAGGTATGCCGCCCGCTGCCCTTCCAGTCCTTCGACGAGGGTCGCTTCCCACAGTGGCCGGCGCCGGTCGAAGGGGGACAGCAGCAGGGTCTGGACCAGCTCGAAGAGGTCAGTCATCGTGTTGCGGGTGCCCAGCTGTTGGCGCCGAAGATGGTAGCTCAGCCTGAAGTGTGGATCGCGCGACCATGCCGGTGGTCCGGTCGGCAGGGCTGGTTCGACGATCCGCTGGCGCACCCGGGGCACCAGGTCGGCGGCCCACTCGTGGGCGGCGACAAGGCGTTTCCAGTTGGGGGAACGGTCCAAGATCAGCAGGGTGGCGATCGTCGAGGACTGTTCGGGGTGACGCTCGGAGCGCCACAGGGTGGTCTCGATCTCGTCGAGGTGTTCGGCCCGGCTCCATTCGCCGGCCATGAGCCAGCGCCGGTGTTGTTCGCTGGAGGATTCGGCCATCACCATGCCGTCCCGTCTGACTCCTCGCCGGGGTGTCCGGGCGGCAGGCCCAGGCACGAATCGGCTTGCGGGCCATCGCCGGATCCGTTGCCGAATACGGTGGCGGTCGGGTTGCGGGCGGTGACCGCAGTCATCGTCGTGGTCCGCGAGCCGTGAGGGAGCACCGTGATCAGTGGCCGCTTCATGTCGCCTCCACCCCCGTGCATTCGGTCAGCACCTGCTGCATGTCTGCATGCAGCGCGTCGATCTGCTCGTCCAGGTTCTCGGTAGTCCAGCCTGATCGAGGCTCGAGGACACGGATGCGCACTACCCCGGGCCGGATGACGTGTCCGTGTTTGGGCAGCACCTCTCCAACGTTGCACAACACGATCGGCAGGACCGGGGCCCCGGTCTCAGCAGCCAGGTGGAAGGCTCCTTTGCGGAAGGGCAATAGCCTCGGAGTCGAGGAGCGGGTGCCCTCGGGGAAGATGACCAGCGAGGTGCCCGCCTCGATCCGCTGGGCGACCGCCGCCAGCGAGGCCTTGGCTTGATCGGAGTTGCTCCGGTCGATGAAGACCGGGTCGAGCAGCGCCGAGCCGAGCACACCGCGAAGGTCGTAGCGGGCCTCCTTCTTGGCCACGATGGTGAAGTCGCGGCGCAGCAGCACGCCGAGGAAGACCGGGTCGAGAGCACTCTGGTGGTTGGCTACGACGATGGCCGGTCGTGACGGTTCGAGCAGTTCCCGGCCGGTGACGTCGATTTGGATACCGCCCAGGCGCAGCACACTGTCGCAGCCGAATGCGACGGCGGCATTGACTCCGAGGCTGCGGTTGCCGGTGGCGAGCCCGAGCGCCGAGCCGATCACCGCCCCGGCGTTGAAACCACCCAGGGCAGCGAGCGTGCGCACCACCCCGACCGCTTCGGCGTCCTGTGGGTCGTCGAGTGCGAGCACCGGCCAGCCGTTGCGTCGCGCGGCCTGTTCGAGACCGCTCTCCGGGTTGAGCGCGACCGGTGAGCCCACGGTCGCGAGGAACGCGACATCCTCGGTTCCGTTGCCGTAGCCGTAGCTGCGGAGCAAGTCGATGCCGTGGGTGCGGGCGAAAGCCCGCACACCCTTGCCTTTTTCCGGCCCCCAGAGCATCCGACCTTCGATCGCACCGGTGAGCACGCCGTCCTTGACTTCGAGGCGGGTACAGACGAGGTGTTTGATGCCCAGGTCGCGGGCCACCGGCGCCACTTGGTATGCCGTCGCCGCAGACGAGATCGCGATGGTGTGCCCGGCTTGGCGATGGGCCCGCACGAGCTGACGCGCCTGGGGCCGGATGGTTTGGGCGATCTCGTGGAGGAACAGGCGTTCGCCGAGGTCGACGAGGGAATCCTCTTGGCGGCCGGCCAAGGCCGCGAACGCGAGTTCGCTGGCTTTGGTCGGCGAACCACCGAGCTTGGTGCCGTCGACGGCGGCTGCGAGGGTCTTGGCCGCGTCGCGGAGCCCGACTTCACGAGTGCGGACTCCTTCGGCGAAGAAGGCGCTGGCGGTGTAGCCGGAGACCAGGGTGCCGTCGAGGTCGAAGAAGACACCGATCTCGGGCCCCTGGGGACCTTCGGCGATCCGGCGCAATTGCTCACTCAGCTGCATCAGCGGCCCTCGGGGTGGTGACGGTGAGGTAGCGTCGCTGCGCCACCTGGGCGATGTGCGTCAAACGTTCGTTGACGAGGGTGAGCTCGGCGAGGAAAGCAGCGCGTCGCTCGGCCAGATCCCGGCGGCGTGCCGCCGTGTCGTCGTGGTTTGTGCTCAGGGGTTCGGGCTCGTGGTCGGAGCCGCGGGGGTCGCCGGAGTCGTCGGAGTCGTCGTGGTCGGCGTCGGTGGTCGCCGGGCTGGGCCGCTGGTCGCTGAGCCGCATGAGTCCGCGGAACTCGGCGAGTTTGAGGGCGTTCCGGAGCAGTTCGAGCGACACCGACTCGGCGCTGGCGATCTGGCGCTGGCGCAGCCACTGTTCACCGAGCCGCATCGAGTCGGCGAGCAGTTCGTCGTGGTCGTTCTCGTGGATATCCGCGCCGTCTGCGGCGACCAGCCGGTCGGCGAGCACGTGGTAGGCGTCGATGAACGGCCGTAGCACGAGATGCGAAAGCAAAAGGGGTGCCTCGTCGATCGCTTCGGCGGCCCGGGCGGTGGTCTGCTCGGGTTCTTCGCCGGGCTCGGTGAGGGTGGCCAGCTCTTCGCGTAACTCGGCGAGGAAGTCGTCTCGTCTCGGGAAGAAGAACTCGAACTTGAGCAGGTCGCGCAGCGCCAACGCTTGCCGCCGGGCGGCACGTACTGCGAGCTTGGTGGCTTTCGCGGGATCTTGAGGGGCTCCAGGTGGGTGCAGGGTGTCGGCGGCCTCGAGCAGCGCGATCTCGCCGATTGCCCGGCCGACGAGGACGTGGATGATCGTGTTGCGGTAGAAGGCGGCTACGAGGTGTTGCTCGTCGGCGACCTGCCACACCGACTCGGGCCCGGCGTCGTAGCAGTCGAGCACTCCCGAATCGACCAGCTCGTGCAGGGCACGGCGGATCGACGACTCGTCGGTCAGGGTTGCCGAGCCGGCGACCGGCCAGGCTCGGGACTCCACGTAGTCGGCCAGCGGAGACAGCGTCAACAGCACTTGGTCGAAGGTCAGGGCTCGGTCGGAGCCGAGCAGCGCCAGGCACACGAACGCGGTGACGGTCACCGGGGTGGCCCGGTTGATCTGGTGACTGGCGTCGAGGGCCAGTCGCTCGACGAGGTGCGCTTCGCCGATGCCCTCGTTGCGGAGCTGAGCCAGCCGCTCGCGCAACGGGATCGGTGTCCCGAAACTCAGATAGGCCCGTCCCAGGCGGCGTCCTTGCAGCCGGGCCATCGACACCAGCCAGCCGAGGTCTTCGGGTGTCTTGGTCGCGCCCTTGGCTTCACGGGTCATCCGGCTGACTTCGTGTAACTGGTCGTAGACGATGGCGGCGGGCACGATGAGCACGTCGGTCTCGTCGTGTTGGTCGACGGCGTCGGCGAGGTAGTTGAGCAGGCCGTGGGTTGGGGGCCGGAGCTTGCCGGTCCGGGTGCGCCCGCCCTCGATGGACCAGGCGAGGTTGGCACCATGGCGGGCCAGGTAGGCGACGTAGGCCCGTAGCACCACCCGGTAAAGGGCCGAGTCCTTGGTAGAGCGGCGGATGAAGATCATCCCGGTCTGGCTGGCCAGCTTCCCGATGACCGGTAGGTCGAGGTTGGCTCCACCGATCGTGTAGGTCGGGCTGAAGCGCCGGGCGGCCAACGCCAAGGGCAGCACGAACCCGTCGAGGTAGGAGCGGTGGGAGAAGGCGAAGGCGAGGCTGTGGGATCGGTCCAAGCGGCGCAGCTCGACGAGGTGCTCTTCATCGACGACGACGTCGTGGGCCCGAAGCATCCACCGGCCGAAAGTGTTCCAGGCTCCGGCGACGCGCTCGCGGTGCGAGGCGAGCATCTCGTCGAGGACCGGTTCGGCTTCCTCGCGCACGGCTTCGACCGAGTGGCCCAACTGCTCGGCATACCGCTGCAACGCGCCGGCGAAAGGCGCCTCCCGGAGCACGTCACGGGGGTGCGGCCGCCCATCGAGCCAGGGCAGACGTCGGGTCACCACGACCTCCTCGCGAAATCCGACCGGAATCCCGAGGATAGACGGTGAACGAGGCACCGTGGGTGCGTCTCTCACGACGGCCACGCAGCCAACCAGAGCACACGTGTCGCTGCGAAGGCGGTAGTTATCCCCAACCGGCTGGGCGCGGGTCGCGGCGTGGGCGCGGCATACCTAGCATGGGTCGCACAGCGGGAGGAGGTGCCAGGAGCATGGCTGACGCGTTGCATCACGTCGAGGGTGAGGTGCGTGAGCTCATCCGGCGATCTGGGCTGGACCCGATCCGTCACCAGGGTGAGATCAACCAACTGGTGCGAGCTGCGGTCGACGACTACGACGAGCGTTCGCTGTCTTCCGGTATGCCGACTCTGCCGAGCCTCGACGATGCGGTCAAGACCATCCTCGACGCGGTCGTGGGCTGGGGGCCGCTGCAACGCTATTTCGACGACCCGCTGGTCGAGGAGATCTGGATCAACGCCCCCGACAAGGTCTTCGTCGCCCGGGGCGGCTTGGCCGAATTGACCACCACCATTCTGACTGCGGACGAGATCCGGGATCTGGTCGAGCGGATGCTGCGAGCCTCCGGACGGCGGGTCGACCTGTCCAGCCCGTTCGTCGACGCGATGCTCGCCGACGGTTCCCGGTTGCATGTCGTCATCCCGGACATCACTCGGGACCATTGGACCGTCAACATCCGTAAGTTCGTCGTGCGCGCCACTCATCTCGACGACCTCGTCCGGCTCGGAACCCTTACCCGCCCGGCAGCGGCGTTTCTCGAAGCAGCGGTCGTGTCCGGCTTGAACATCCTGGTCGCCGGCGGCACCCAAGCAGGGAAGACGACACTGCTCAATTGCCTGGCCGCGGCAGTGCCGGCTCGCGAGCGCGTGGTCACCTGCGAAGAGGTCTTCGAGCTGAAGATCCCGCTGCGCGATGTGGCGAGTATGCAGTGCCGACAGGCCAGCCTCGAAGGGACCGGCGAGGTTCCGTTGCGTCGGTTGGTGACCGAGGCTCTGCGGATGCGGCCCTCGCGGATCATCGTCGGCGAGGTCCGCCAGGCCGAGAGTCTCGACCTGCTCATCGCGCTCAACTCGGGATTGCCCGGGATGTGTACGGTGCACGCCAACTCGGGCCGCGAGGCGATCACGAAGATGTGCACGCTCCCGCTACTGGCCGGTGAGAACGTGTCACCGAGATTCGTCGTGCCGACCGTCGCGTCTTCGATCGACCTCGTCGTGCAGATCGCCATGGACTACGACGGAGTACGCCGAGTGCGTGAGATCATCGCCGTGCCCGGTCGGGTTGAGGGCGATGTCATCGAAGTAGCCGACCTGTTCACCACGCAAGGCGGTGTCCTGCGGCGTGGCGACGGTTTCCCCCCACATCCGGAGCGGTTCGAGCGAGCCGGATACCGGGTGACCGAACTGCTCGCTCAGGAGGCCCGATGATCCCGTTGTTCGTCGGACTCCTCTTCGGGGCCGGTGTGTTCTGCATGTACTGGTCGTTCTGGCCACGAGAGCCTTCCGCGCCCCGGAGCTCCGGCCCTCGACTGACCGACCGGATGGCCGACGAGCTCGTGCAAGCAGGCTTCGAGGCGATCACCGTGCGCCAGGTCATCGTGGCCAGCGTGATCAGCTTCGTGGCCGTCCTGCTCGGGGCATACTCCACCACTCGTGCCCTGCCGATCGCTGTCTGCTTCGCCGCCATGGCCGGCTACGCCCCACGGGTCCTGGTCGGAATGCGTGCCCGGCGACGGCGTGCGCAGCTGCGGGACCTGTGGCCCGACGCAGTCGACAACATCGCTTCGGCCGTGCGGGCCGGGCTGGCCCTGCCCGAAGCGCTCGCTCAGCTATCGGTCCGTGGCCCGGAAGAGTTGCGACCGGCTTTCGCGGCTTTCGCCGAGGACTACCGCTTCACCGGGCGGTTCCAAGAAAGCCTCGACCGGCTCAAAGACCGGTTGGCCGATCCGGTCGCAGACCGGCTCGTCGAGTCGTTGCGGATTGCGCGCGAGGTCGGTGGTTCCGATCTGGGCCGCGTGCTCCGCACCTTGTCGACGTTCCTTCGTGAGGATTCCCGAACCCGCACCGAGCTGGAGACCAGGCAGGGGTGGACCGTCAACGCCGCCCGAGTGGCGGCTGCCGCGCCGTGGATCGTGCTCGGGATGATGTCGGTTCAGCCCGGAGCGGTCCGTGCCTATTCGACTGCGACAGGGGCTCTCGTGCTCGTCATCGGGGCGTTGTTGACCGTGCTCGCCTATCGGCTCATGGTGCGGATCGCGCGGTTGCCCGAGGATCAGCGGGTCTTGCGATGAGTTGGCTCACATCATGGTCGCTGCCGGGTGGTCTCACCGGGCTGATACTCGGGCTGGGCGGGTGGCTGATCATCGTCGGTCTGCCCGTGAACCGACGACCGGAGCTGGCTGAGCGCATGGCCCCGTATTTGCGGGACGCATTGCCACCGTCGCGTCTGCTCGGCAGCCAGCCGGATGCCTCCAAGGGTTTGGCGCTGCTGCTACGGCCACTTGTGCGAGACCTGGCCGTCTGGGTCGACCGGGTGATGGGTGGCTCAGCCTCGGTGCGGCGTCGCCTGTTGCGCGCGGGACGGGGCCTCGACGTCGACGGATTCCGAAGCGAGCAGGTGCTCTGGGGTGCGGCTGGTGGCGGGATCGGTCTGATTCTCGGTCTGCTGGCCATCGTGGGTCGAGAGGCCTCGGCCGTCGCCGTGGTTGTCCTGGTCGGTTGCTGTGTGCTCACCGGGGTGATGGCCCGTGACCAGTGGCTGTCCCGTGAGGTGCGGCTCCGCGAGGAGCGGATCATGGCCGAGTTCCCCACGGTGGCCGAGCTACTCGCACTCGCGGTCAGTGCCGGCGAAGGAGCGGCGGGAGCTTTGGACCGGGTATGCCGGCTCTCTCGCGGCGAGTTGTCGGTCGAGTTGGGTCGGTGCTTGGCCGATGCCCGAGCCGGGGCAAGCCTGCCGAGCGCGCTGCAGGGCCTGGCGGACCGGACCGGGCTGGTCAGCCTGGCTCGGTTCGTCGACGGCATGATCGTGGCCGTCGAGCGCGGGTCACCGTTGGCGGAAGTGTTGCGGGCCCAAGCCCAGGATGCCCGCGAGGCCGGGCGCCGCGCCGTCATGGAGTCCGGCGGACGTAAAGAGATCGGCATGCTCGTTCCGATCGTGTTCCTCGTGCTGCCGATCACCATCGTATTCGCTATTTTCCCGGGTATCGCGATGCTCAGACTCGACATGTAGTCCGTTGCACCAACTGGTGCTCACACCAATGAACCGACACCAACTCACGCCTCGACAGGGGAACCACATGAAGAAGCTCACGAACGTTGTCTATCTATGCTTCCACGCGTGGCTCGTGGGCATGCTCGGCCTGCGGGTCGCGCTGGCGTCGTTACGCCGCCCGGGGCCGGGCTCGGACGTCGGCCGCACCGACCGTGGTGACGTGCCCGGGTGGGTGCTGATCACGGTGATGAGCGCTGGGTTGGTGGCCGCCCTCTGGGTGCTCGCCGAGGATCAACTCAAGGCGCTGTTCACCGACGCAGTCAACAGCGTGACCGCAGGTCCGTGACGTAAGTAGCGATAGGTGGTCGAGAGCAGGCTCGAGCGTGGTTCGGCGGTCGCCGAATTCGTCATGGTCGCGAGCTTGGTGCTCCTGCTCGGGATGGGACTGTTCCAGCTCGGGCTGATCTTGCACGTCCGTAACACGGTCATCGCGTGCGCTGCCGAGGGCGCGCGAGCTGGTGCCCGCGCCGATGCGTCGCCGGCGGAGGCTGCCGAGCGCACCCGTCAGCTCGTGACCGACAGCCTCGGCACGGCATACGCCCAGCGGGTGACCGCCGAGCGGGCGACGACGGATGCGGGAGTGGCGGTCGTCGAAGTGCGCGTCGACACCCCTATCCCGGTCATCGGGTTGATCGGACCCAGCGGCTCGATGCAGCTGGTTGGCCGAGCTTTCGACGAGCGGCAGGTGAGCGCGCCATGAGACTCGCGTTGCTGGCAGACCGCCTCCTGCGACTCCGTCGCGATTCGGGTCGGGCCATCGTCGAGTTCCTCTTTCTCGGTGTGCTCGTGCTGGTGCCGCTGGCGTATCTCATCGTCACGCTCGCCGCCCTCCAGGGCGCGGCCTATTCGGCGACGACTGCGGCCCGTGAAGCAGCCCGCGCCTTCACGACGGCCGACACTGCGGAAGCAGCGCTGCCGCGGGCCCAGGCGGCGGCAGCCTTGTCCTACGCCGACTTCGGGCACGAATTCGGCGTCGCTGGTAACGACGTCATCGTCGCGTGCGACGGAATGCCTTGCCTGCGACCCGAGGGCCGGGTGAGTGTCACGGCGACGATCACCGTGCAACTACCGTTCGTGCCCGATTTCGTCGCCTCAGCTGTCCCCGCAACGGTGCCGGTGTCGGCGACCCATGTGTCCGTGGTCGATCGTTTCCGGGGTAGTTGACATGTCGTGGTGGCGGGTTGTCTCGCGGGCCGTTCGGCGGGGTGAGCGCTCCGACGCCGGTCAGCTCTCGGTGCTCATTCTCGGGTTGTGTCTCATCACGACGCTGCTCGTCATCGGCGGGATCGATGCGACTGCCGCCCACCTGGCCCGGGTGCGGCTCATCGACGTGGCCGATGGGGCGGCCCTTGACGCGGCTGACGCTCTCGATCCGTCGGCCGTCTATTCGGGCAAGCTGAATCGGGCGGTTGCGCTCTCGGATGCCACAGTCCGTGACTCGGCTGGCGCATACCTTGCGGCTCTCCCGATGCCGTCGGGGGTGACGTCCTGGCGGATCGGCTCCGGCACCGGGGCCGAGTCCGCTGACACGGCCGTTGTTGTCGTCGAAGCCCAGGTCGAGCTGCCGATGACCGGCGGTGCTCTGGCCTTCCTGGACCGGCCGATCACCATCACCACCCACGCGCGGGCCCGGGCACCGTTGAGCGAATAGGCTGGTTTGTCTGCCGAAGCTGGCGTCACACTGCTCACGTCACCGGTCAGGTTCGGATTATCGAGGACGAGGAAAACCATGCGAGAAAAGCTCATTCACGAAGTGGGTAGGGGGAAGTCACGATGACCAGCAACCAACGCGCCGCCCACGTCCCGATCGTCATGGCCGCCGTGGTGGCTTTGCTCATGTTTTCGTTCGCGGCATGTGCGCCCAGCGCCGATACCAGCGAATCTGCCGCCGGCTCCGAGCCGAAGACCACCACCGTGACACCACTGCTCGAGTCAGCTGAAGTCCGGCAGCGGGGTCTTGATGCCGTGGCGCAGTTGCTAGCCGGTGACACCGAAAGCGTGCTCGACGGTGCGACGGCACAAGTCAAGGGTGAGATTACGGCCGACGGTCTCACAGCCGCTTGGGAGCAAGCGATCTTCGGAGCTGGCGAGTATCAGTTGACTCTCGGCGCAAAGGTCAGTCAAACCCAAGGCCTCGATGTCGTCAAGAGTTATCTGCAGTACGCCAACCGGGTCGTGCGCGTGACGACGAGTTTCGACAGCGAGAGCAAGCTGGCCGGGGTCTTCTTCGCCACCGCGACAGCGGCCGAAGTTGCCGACCTAGCAGGTGCCACGACGACTGACACCTCCGCGGCTACCGTGCCCGAGGGCGCCGAGCGGGTGGCCGTGGGCGAACGCGAGCTTCCCGGCATCCTCACCGTGCCGGCGACCGCCCCGTCGGCTGTCGTGGTCATGCTCGGCGGCTCGGGCCCGACGGACGCGGATTCCACGGTGGGAGCGAACAAGCCGTTCGCACAGCTTGCGGCTGCCTTGCGCGACAGCGGTTTTGCTTCGCTACGTTTCGACAAGAGGTATGCCGCTCACCCAGAGCTAGCCGAGAGCGAACCGGTGACCATTCAGGCCGAGTACCTCGACGACGCTGCGGCCGCGATCGAGCTGGTCCGAGGCAACCCGAAGACTGCTGGGGCCGCTGTCGTGCTGCTCGGGCACAGTCAGGGAGCCATGGTGGTGCCGGCAGTGTTGGCTGCTGACCCGGGTCTGGCCGGGGGAGTGTTGCTGGCTGGCAGTCCCCGCAGTCTCTGGCAGATCATGCTCGACCAACAGCTCGACGTTATCGAGACCAGCGGCAAGAGCGCCGACGAGCAGTCCGATCTCGTCGCGCAGGCCAGGGCCCAAAGCGCGCTGGCCGAGGCGATCACCGATACGAGTGGTCCGGGGGCCTTCGGGCTGCCGGCGAGCTACGTTGCCAGCGTCAACGCTCTCGACCACGCCGCGCTGGCCAGTGGCCTGACTATGCCGTTGTTCGTAGCTCACGGTGAAGCCGACTTCCAGGCATCCGTCGAGCGTGACTTCGAGGCCTGGCGCCCGGTGCTGGCCGGCAACCCGAGTGTCGAGTATCACCGGTACCCCGGCCTCAACCACATCTTCATGCCGACTCAGGGCAAGACCACGATCGAGGAGTATGCCGTGCCCGGCGAGCTCGACCTGGCCTTCCTCGCCGATCTCACCCGGTGGCTGGATCTGTTCTAGGCGCTCGGCACGACCTGCGAAGACGCGCACCGACCCGAAGGAGGCTCCGGTCAAGATCTCTGAAGCAGGCGGAGTTTGCATTGTCCTGTCGGGAGAGTCCGTTTGTCGGACGCGGTGGCTGGCGTGCTGCTACTCGTCCTGGTGGATGCGGGACCTGACCCAGCGCGTGCCCAACCAGGCCACGAGCAATACCAGGGGCGCGAGAAGCCCCATGAACCAGGCTTCTTCGATTCCGGTGGCATCCACGACCGGGGCAACGACGTAGCCGAGCAGACCGAGGACGTAGTAGCTGATCGCCACCACGGACAAGCCTTCTACGGTGTGCTGCAGTCGCAGCTGGGTGTCGGCGCGGGTGGCTCGGGCACGAAAGCCGTGTTGCATGGCCAGCGCCTCGAGGTCTCCGGTGACCGACAGCAAGTCGTGCAGCACCTCCTCTGCCGGCTGGCCCGGTGTCCGGATCTGCGAATACGACGAATCGTGTCCACCCCTGGGCAGCCACGAGGGAATCGCCGGCGATGATGACGCTTCCGCCGAGCACGCGTGAGGCGACCCCAGGTGCGAACGCGCTGTAGCTGACGAACTCGGTATGGCTTTCCCAGTCGATTCGATAGGCGCCACGGTGGAAAACGTGGTGCTTGAGGGCTGATTCAGGCTCATCCTCGCCGATCAAGTGCGGCTCACCGCTGATCGCGACGAGCTGCTCGATGTCGAGTGCACGATCCCGGCTGGATGCGCGTCGCGGCAACTTCAGGCCAGGTGAACCGCCCTCGATGCCACGGTCCCGGACTCCGGCAGGCCACACGACACACGTCGTGTGAGTGGCGTCATGGACGCGTGCGCTGGCGGCATACCTGCGTAAGGTTTCTCTATGGCCCGCTATCTCGATGTGCACCCCGTGGATCCTCAACCTCACTCGATCCGGCAGGCCGTCGACATCCTCCATGAAGGCGGTCTGATCGCCTACCCAACCGACTCGGGCTACGCGCTCGGCGCGATGCTCGGCAATCCCGAAGCCAAGGACCGCATCCGCGGCATCCGCCGCCTCGACGATCGGCATCATTACACGCTGGTCTGTCGTGACTTCGCCCAGCTCGGGCAGTTCGTCATCCTCACCAACCGGGTGTTCCGTGCTGTCAAGGCAGCCACGCCCGGTAGCTATACGTTCATCTTGCCGGCGGCTCCCGAGGTGAAAGGCAAGTTCCTGCATCCAAAGAAGCGCACGGTCGGTGTCCGGATCCCGGATCACCCGGTCGTGCGGGAATTGCTCGGTGAGCTCGGCGAACCGATCCTGTCGAGCACGCTCATCCTCCCCGACGAGACTGAGCCGATGACTGAGGGATGGGCGGTCAAGGAGACCCTCGACCACGCTGTCGACGCCGTCATCGATTCCGGGGAGTGTGGATCCGAGCCGACCACCGTCGTCGACTTCACCGGAGAACTACCGGTGGTGATCCGGGTCGGGGCCGGCGACCCGCACCGCTTCGACAAGTAGGGACAAGCGCGCGAGCGTCAGTCGGCGACCCGGGGCTCACCGGTCAGCTCGACGCCGGCCTCCCGCAGTTGCTCGATTGCCTGCGCGGTTGTCTGGGCCGCCACGCCAGCCGTGAGATCGAGGAGCACTCGGGCGCGCAATCCCTCACCGACGGCATCGATCGCAGTGGCGCGCACGCAGTGATCGGTCGCGATACCGACGATGTCAACGGCTTCGATGTGGTGTTCGCGGAGCCACGATCCCAGCAGCGGGCCGTCCGAGCCGTCTGGTTGGGCAGCACGAGCCTCGAAACCGCTGTATGCCGCCTCGTTGCGGCCTTTGAGGAAGACAGCGTCGGCTCGGTTGATGGCCGGCAGCACGGCGGGATGGAACTCAGCTCCCTCCGAGCCGATTGCGCAGTGCACCGGCCAGCTGTCCCGGAAGTCGGGCTCGTCCGACCAGTGTGCGCCGGGTTGCTCATGCCAGTCCGCGGTCGCAACGACGGCGGCATACCGATCGCTGTGCGCGTCGAGCCACTCGGAGATGTCGAGGGCGACATCGGCGCCTCCGGACACGGCCAGTGAGCCGCCCTCGCAGAAGTCGTTCTGGACGTCGACGATGACGAGCGCACGCTTGGTCAGTGACATGACGGCATTATCGATGACATCAGGGCTCAGCGGCGGGAACGATGCCGTTGGTCACGTAGCTGGTGGGGATGCACACCTCGCCCCGCTGCAGTTGCCAAGCCACTCGGGGCAGCTCGGCCACGGACTGCCGATGACGCCGGCGAGCGGCCTCGAGGTCGCCCCCGGCTTCGGCGTGCTCGACCCGCTCCCCGTTGTGGACCAGGTCGACGATCAAGGCCCGGTCGTCCCCGTCGTCGACGGGCATCCCACCGATCCCGACGATCTCGGCCTCGGCGTGACCGTGCGGGCCGCGGCGGCGCAAGGCCCACTTGTTGCCGCCGACGCTCCGCTTGTCGGTGCTCTTCTTGGCCACCGGCTCCAGCCTGCCGTCGAGCCCTTCTCGGGCGACCAACTTGTAGACCATCGATGCCGTGGGGTGTCCCGAACCGGTGACCAGGGCGGTGCCGACGCCGTAGCCGTCGACCGGGGCAGCAGCCAGAGCAGCGATGGCGTGCTCGTCGAGATCGGACGTGACGATGATCTTCGTGTCGTGCGCGCCGAGCGCATCGAGCTGTTCGCGCACCTCGTAGGCCTGCACGAGCAGGTCACCCGAATCGAGCCGCACCGCCCCCAGCTGCGGACCGGCGAGCCGGACCGCGGTGGCCACGGCCGCAGCGACGTCGTAGGTGTCCACGAGCAGTGTCGTGCCCGGCCCGAGTGCGTCGAGTTGGGCGCGGAAAGCCTCTTGCTCGGTGTCGTGTAGCAGCGTGAAGGAGTGGGCGCTGGTGCCGGTCGTCGGCACCCCGTAGCGGCGCCCAGCCTCCAGATTGCTCGTGCGCGCGAAGCCGGCGATGTAGGCGGCCCGTGCGGCCGCCACCGCCGCCTGCTCGTGGGTGCGCCGCGACCCCATCTCGATGCACGGCCGATCCCCGGCAGCGGTCGTCATCCGCGAGGCTGCGGAGGCAATCGCACTGTCGTGGTTGAGGATCGACAACACGAGCGTCTCCAACACCACAGCTTCAGCGAAGCTGCCCTCGACCACGAGCACCGGCGACCCGGGGAAGAAACACTCGCCCTCGGCATACCCGCGGATCGACCCCCGGAAGCGGTAGCCGGCCAGCCAATCGCACACCTGCGCGTCGACAACCCCCCGGGCCCGCAGGTCGGCGATCTCGGCCTCACCGAACCGGAAGTCGGCGATCGCATCGAGCAGGCGCCCGGTGCCGGCGAGCACCCCGTAGCGGCGCCCCTCGGGCAGGCGTCTGGTGAAGGTCTCGAAGACACAGCGCCGGTGTGCCGCGCCACTGCGGAGCGCCGCTTGCAGCATGGTGAGCTCGTAGTGGTCGGTGAGCAGGGCGGTGCTCGCACCGTGGATCGTGGTCACGGCGACACTGTACGGCGACATTGTGCGGCAACACGGCATCGCTGCTCCGGATGGGCAATTGCGGATGGGCACACGGTATGCCGTGGGCTCGCCTCACGGGCAGGGCTGCGGGCCTACAGTGGTCTCGTGTCTGCTGTGCTGTCCGTGCCGGTTCTCTGCCAGCCGGTGCTGTCTGCACCGGTGGCCGAGCCCGAGATCGTGCACGACCAACGACCGGCGACGGCACTACCGTGGATCACCCTCGTCTGGAACGACCCGGTCAACCTCATGTCGTACGTCACCTACGTCTTCCAGTCCTACTTCGGTTACTCCCGGCCCAAGGCCGAGCGGCTCATGCTCGACGTGCACACCAAGGGCAAGGCGGTTGTCTCGCAGGGCACCCGTGAAGAGATGGAGCGCGACACCCTCGCGATGCAGGGCTATGGGTTGTGGGCCACCTTCGAGAAGGACACCTAGTGGCCAAGCCCTTCAAGAAGCATGGGGATCGCTACGTGGGTCACTTGGACGGCACCGAACGTGCGGTTCTGGCCCGGCTCATCAAGCAGACTCGTGCGCTGCTGGCACCGGAGGTCGTGCCGAGCGGAGACCCCTGGGAAGATCTCGATGCGCTGCTCGATCGTGCCGTCGACGATGCCGCCGCTGATCCAGCCGAGGCGCCCCGAACGGCGGACGAGCCGCGCGATCCAGCGCTGGCCCGGTTGTTGCCGGACGCCCATCGAGGCGACCCCAAGGTCGCGGCCGAGTTCCGGCAGATGGCCGAGCAAGACCTGCGTCAGCACAAGTACGCCACGTTCACCCGAGCGTTGGAGGCGTTGCAGATCGACGACGTGCCGGACGACGAACGCATCGAGCTGACCCGGGCGCAAGCGGAGGCGCTCGTCGTCGCCCTCACCGACGTGCGGCTCCTCCTGGCCGAGCGGCTCGGGCTGCACACTGACGAGGACGTCGGCGACGTGGAGCGGGCGGTGCGGGCTGACCCCAGCCACCGGCTCGCCTACCCCTTAGGTGTCTACGACTACCTCACCTGGTTGCAGGATGCGTTGCTCGGCGCCTTGTCCGGGCGGCGGTTCCTGTTCTGATTGTGATGTGACTCTGATTCTGATTGTGATGTGACGCAGTCGACCCACTGCGGCTGCTGAGACCTGCGGCGGCCCGTCCCTATCCTGATCCGGTGGCCGACGCACCAATCGGGATCTTCGACTCCGGCTACGGAGGTCTCACAGTCGCCCGGGCGGTGCTCGACCAGCTCCCGCACGAGGCAGTCATCTACTTCGGTGACACCGCCCGGACGCCCTACGGTCCGCGACCCATTGCCCAGACCCGCCGGTTCGCGCTGGAGTGCTTGGATCACCTCGTCGACCGAGGGGTCAAGGCCCTCGTCATCGCTTGCAACACCGCGAGCGCCGCGATGCTGCACGACGCGCGGGAACGCTACGACGTGCCGGTGCTCGAGGTGATCCGGCCAGCGGTCCGCCGCGCTGCCCGGGCCAGCAACAAGGACACCGTCGGAGTGATCTCGACCACGGGCACCCACACCTCGGGTGCCTACGTCGACGCTTTCGCTGCGGCACCACACCTGGACGTCCTGTCGGTGCCCTGCCCGAGATTCGTCGAGTTCGTCGAAGAGGGCATCACCTCCGGTCCTGAGCTCATCGAGGTGGCCCGCGACTACCTGGCGCCGTTGCAACGCTCCGGGATCGACACGTTGATCCTCGGCTGCACGCACTATCCGCTGCTCACCGGCGTCATCTCCTACGTCATGGGCGAAGGGGTCACCCTCGTCTCGTCCGCGGAGGAGGTGGCCAAGGACCTGTTCCGAGTGCTCGCGGACAGTGGGCAACTACGCCCAGACACCCTGCCCGCACCACGACACGAGTTCGTCACCACCGGAGACCCGCAGGTGTTTACCCGGATGGCTCGGCGGTTCCTCGGCCCCGAGGCCGCGGTCGAGGCCCGCCGCGAAGAGGTGGCGCCCGGATGAAGCTGGTCATCGTCGGCTGCTCGGGGTCATTCGCCGGCCCGGATTCCCCGGCGTCGTGCTACCTGCTGCAAGCGGAGTTCGGGGGGCGCACGTGGAGCATCGTGCTCGATTTCGGTAGTGGCGCGCTCGGGCCGCTGCAACGGCATACCGACCCCTTGGCGCTCGATGGGGTCGTGCTCAGCCACCTGCACGCCGACCACTTCCTCGATCTGTGCGGGCTCTACGTCATGCACCGTTACCGGCCCGAGCGACGGGTCGCTCGCGCGCCGATCAGGGTCTTCGGTCCGGCCGACACCCCGGCCCGGGTCGGCCTGGCCTACTACGGCAAACCGACCGCAACTGTGCCGGGGTTCTCGTTCACCGAGGTCGGCGACGGCACTCGTTTCGGCGTGGGGCCGTTCAAGGTGCAGGCCTATGCCGTCAACCATCCGATCGAGGCCTACGGCTACCGGATCGAATGCGACGGCGTTGTGCTGGCCTTCACCGGCGACACGGACAGTTGTGCCGCGCTCGGCCCGCTGATGACCGACGCCGACCTGGTGTTGGCCGACTCGGCGTTCGTCGACGGTCGCGACGTTGACCCCGGTGTGCACTTGAGTGGGTCACGGGCCGCCCAAGCCGCACTCGAGGCCGGCGGGGTGCGCCGACTGATGCTCACCCATATGCCGTCGTGGAACCACCCGGAGGTATGCCGCGCGCAGGCCGCCGCCATCTGGCCCGGCAAGGTCGAAATCGCCCGCCCCGGGGCGACCTACCTCATCTGAGCGTGCCCGGAGTCCCACCGGGTCCGCGCACGATGGTCAGCGGACCGGGGATACCACCTGCCGGTCGAGCCGACCGCACTCCGGTCGGGCCCGGCTAGCCTGACCTGGTGACACCGACGACTGGCTCTGCCGACTCCAGCAATCCCGCGTCTCGCCACGACGGCCGGGCAGTGGACGAGTTGCGCCCAGTGCGGATCACCCGCAATTGGCTCGACCACGCCGAAGGCAGCGTGCTCGTGGAGTTCGGCAAGACCCGGGTGCTGTGCGTCGCCAGCTTCACCGAGGGCGTGCCGCGCTGGCTCAAAGGCCAAGGCCGTGGTTGGGTGACCGCCGAATACGCCATGCTGCCGCGCTCGACGAACACCCGATCGGACCGCGAGTCGGTCAAGGGCCGGATCGGTGGTCGTACCCACGAGATCTCGCGGCTCGTCGGCCGGTCGCTCCGGTCGGTGATCGACACCCGTGCGCTCGGGGAGAACACCATCGTGCTCGACTGTGACGTGTTGCAGGCCGACGGAGGCACCCGGACGGCCGCGATCACCGGGGCTTGGGTGGCGCTGGCGGACGCAGTCGCCGATGCCCGCCGGCGCGGCGTGATCAAAGGGACCGCGGAGCCACTGACCGGGTCGGTCGCCGCAGTGTCGGTCGGCGTGGTCGCTGGCCGTGCCGTGCTCGACCTGGACTATCCCGAGGACTCCACGGCCGAGACGGACATGAATGTCGTCGTCACCGGTGACGGCCGGTTCGTCGAGGTGCAGGGCACGGCCGAGGGCGAGCCTTTCGACCGGGCGCTGCTCGACCAGCTCGTCGACCTCGCCGCGGCCGGGTGTGCCGAGCTGACCGGCATCCAGCAGGCGGCCCTGGCGGCGACGCCGCAGGAGCGGCGATGACCGGTCAGCGGATCGTGCTCGCGACCCGGAACACCCACAAGGTCGATGAGCTGCGCGAGATTCTCGACGAGGTGCTGACCGAGCTAGGGCTCGAGCTCGTCGGGCTCGATGCGTTCCCCGAGCTGCCCGACGTCGTCGAGGACGGCGTGACCTTCGCCGACAATGCGTTGCTCAAGGCCCGCAGCGTGGCTGCCGCAACAGGATTGCCGGCACTGGCCGACGATTCGGGTCTGGCTGTCGATGTGCTCGGTGGCGCACCCGGGATCTTCAGCGCCCGCTGGGCCGGTCGTCACGGTGACGACCGGGCCAACCTGGAGCTGCTGCTCGATCAACTCGCCGACGTGACCGACGAGCATCGAGGCGCTGGATTCGTCTGTGCCGCAGCACTGGTGCTGCCCGACGGCACCGAGCGCGTCGAGCACGGCCACTTCCGCGGCATCCTCACCCGTGAGCCGCGCGGCTCGAACGGATTCGGATACGACCCGATCCTGCGCGTCGTCGGCGACACCCGGACAGCCGCCGAGCTGTCCCCGGCAGAGAAGCACTCGATCTCACACCGGGGCAAGGCTTTTCGAGCGCTCGCCGAGCACTGTCGCGAGCTGCTGGGCTGATCGTGCCGCTGAGCGGTCTGGGCACGCGGCCCAGTCGGCTCAGCGCGGGCAGAGCGCCCACAGGTCGAGGTCGAGCAGCACGCCCGCGGCATACTTGCCGTCGGCGCCGCGCAGGGTCATCGACTCGTCGCGGCCCTTGGTCGCCACCAGCCGCAGCCGCAGCGCCCCCACGCCCGGAGCACTCATCTCGGCCTTGTCGAGCACTTCGGACCAGGCGTAGACCGTGTCGCCGGCGAACGCGGGCGAGGTGTGACTGCCAGCGTTGATCGCGACGATGAGCTGGGCGTTGGCAAGACCGTTGTAGGACAGCGCACGGGCCATCGAGATGACGTGCCCCCCGTAGATGAGTCGCTGCCCGCCAGGCCGGGCCTCGGTGCTGAAGTGCACCTTGGCGGTGTTCTGCCACAGGCGGGTTGCCATCATGTGCTCGGCGTCGGTGAGAGTGACCCCGTCGACGTGGTCGATCTTCTCGCCGATCTCGTAGTCACCCCACCGGTGCGGTTCGCCGGCCGCCGCCGTGTCGTATGCCGTGAAGTCCAGTCCCGCAGGGATGACCAGGTCATCGGGGGAGACGACCTTGGCCAGCTCCGGCACGACGGCCTCCGGGGCGGGTGCCTCCGTGTTGCGCTTGTTGACCATGACCCACCGGCACCATTCGATGACTGTCCTGCCCTGCGCGTCAGTGCAGGTCGAGCGCACGTATACGACTCCGGTCTTGCCGTTCGAGTTCTCCTTGAGCCCGATGACCTCCGAGCTGGTGCGCAGCGTGTCACCGGGGTGAACCGGCTGGTGGAAGCGGCACTCGGCATACCCGAGGTTTGCCACGGCGTTGAGCGAGATGTCGGGCACGGTCTTTCCGAAGGCGATGTGGAAGCCGATGAGTTCCTCGACCGGGTGTCGGTCGAGGCCGCAGTCGGCCGCGAAGGCAGCCGAGGACGGGATGGCGAATCGGGTGGGGTAGAGCGAGCCGTAGAGCGCCCGGTCACCCTCGGTCACCGTGCGCGGAGTCGCGTGGTCGATCACCTGCCCCAGTCGGAAGTCTTCGAAGAAGTTGCCCGGATTGGTCTTGGTCATCTCGCCGCCCTCGCTTCGCCGCTGTGGGATCTGCCAGCAATCTACCGAGCTTGGCGGCAATGTGGCCGGATGGGGTGTCGTGCCCTGGGACACTGTGTGTCGGTCGAGCGTCGAACTGCGTCACGGCCTGCGGCGCCATGTCGCCACCGGGTGAATCCGTCACCGACAGGTGTCCGCGCCTGGATACAGTGGACGGCGCGCGCACGTGGCGGAATTGGCAGACGCGCCAGACTTAGGATCTGGTGCCTTCGGGTGTGCGGGTTCGAGTCCCGCCGTGCGCACGAATCGCCCCTGAGCAAGGAGAGCATCTGTGACCGACCGTTTGCAGCCCGGCGACCCGGCCCCATCTTTCACGCTGACGTCTGATGTGGGCGACCAGGTGTCGTTGGCCGACTTCGCCGGCCGCAAGGTCATCGTGTACTTCTATCCAGCTGCGATGACCCCAGGCTGCACGAAGCAGGCGTGCGACTTCTCCGACTCGTTCGACGCGCTGACCGAGCAGGGGTATGCCGTCGTCGGGATCTCCCCGGACCAGCCGGCCAAGCTCGCGAAGTTCCGCGAGCGCGACGGGCTGACCATCACCCTGCTGTCCGACCCCGACAAGTCGACCCTCGCCGCCTACAGCGCATTCGGCGAGAAGAAGATGTATGGCAAGACCGTCCAGGGTGTGATCCGCTCGACTTTCGTCGTCGACGAGCAGGGCACGATCGTCGAGGCCCGCTACAACGTCAGGGCCACGGGGCACGTGGCCAAGTTGCGGCAGGACCTGGGTCTGTAGGGCCAGTGTCGTGGTGGGGCCCGCTAGGCTGGGCACGGCGTGAGAAAGGGACACGATGAGCCAGGGACAGTCGATGAGCCAGATCGAGGCTGAGATCGAGCAGGCACGCGATCGGTTGGCCGAGACCGTCGATCAGCTGGCCTTCCGGGTCTCGCCGCAGGAGCTGGCCCGGCGCAGGAAGGAATCACTGGCGAACTCCTTCCGGCACGCCACGAGAGACGAGGACGGCAGCCTGCGCATCGAGCGGATCGCTGCGGCGGTCGGCGCGGTCGTGGTCGTGGTCGTCGGGATCGGGCTGCTGCGCCGTCGGCGCGGCTGAGCCGTCGATGAGCTATTCATGAGCGCTGCCGCTCCGCTCGGCCACGAACACCACCGGCTGCCCATCCGGATGCTGGCCGACCGGGTGCTCGTGACTATCGATTCCGACTCCGGTGAGCGGCGTTCCGGTGGCGGCATCGTCATCCCGGCCACGGCCTCGGTCGGCAAACGGCTGGCCTGGGCGAACGTGGTCGCCACCGGGGGCAATGTGCGGCATGTCGAGGTCGGCGACCGGGTGCTCTTCGACCCCGAGGACCGGCACGAGGTCGAGTTGCAGTCGACCGACTACATCCTGCTGCGCGAAAAGGACCTGCACGCGGTGGCCGCCACCAGGGTCGATGACGGTCAGACCGGCCTCTACCTCTAGAATCCCCGGTGGCCGGGTGGACGTGGCCGGCCTGTGGCCAACCGATTTCCCCGCTACGACAGTGAACGTGTACAGTCTTGGCTCGTTGCGCGCCGCTAGCTCAATGGCAGAGCAAGTGACTCTTAATCACTGGGTTCGGGGTTCGAATCCCTGGCGGCGCACCACTGACTTGATCACCGCAATCGTGGCACGCGATCCTGCGGCCTGTGCGTCACGGACAGGCCACCCGCCTGGCCGGGGCTAAGGCCGACGAAGCAACCAGAAGCCGATCCCTGCGGCTGCCACGATCAGGCCGAGGCCGCCGATGAGCAATCCTCCGCTTCCGGTCGCGGACGACTCGGCTGCCGGCGCTGCCGCCGGGTCGTTGGTCTCGGGCGGTGGCGACGCCGTGGAGGGTGTGGTCGGGTCGTTGCCGGCTGACGAGGCCCGTGTCGACGGCTCGGTCTGTGCATCACCCCGCACGGTGAACGTGCTCTCGCCGCTGATCGGGTGCCCGTCCGCGCTGACCACCCGGTAGGCCACCCGGTAGTCGCCGGGCCCGGGCCGCGGGTCGACGGCTACTTTGAGCTCGGGGCCGGTGATGGTCAGCGGCGAGGTCGGCACGACAGTGCCCGAGCGGGACAGCGCCACCTGCGCGAAAGTGGTGGAGATATTCTCGTTGAAGAGGAAGATGATCTCGGCCGGTCCGGTGTCCAGGACCGCGCCGTCAGCAGGCGTGACCGAGATCAAGGAACTGTGCGCGGGCACGACTGCGGGCCCGGCCGCGGCCGGTGCCGCGGCATACCCCGAGCTCGCGGCATACCCCATCAGCAGCGCAACGAGCAGCAGAAGGCTCCGCACGACCCTTGGTCGAGCGCGAGTGCAGCCGTCGGTCACGAGACCTCCTCATGGTGCCGACCCAGCGATATCAGCCTGTCTGAGTGGCGTATTCGCCAACTCCACTCCGAGATAGTAACCCCGTCGCTTAGAACCCACTACCTGCTGCCGGCGAGGATGCGTTCAGTGCCTGCCAATCCCTACTCCTCGCTGTCCCCTTCCGCCGCTGCGGTGAGCTACCTCCGGGCGATCCGCTCCTGCGCCTCCCGGTAGATCGCCTGGATGCGAGTCTGGAGTTGTACTTTCGGTGGGACGTCGTCCAGTACTCCGCGACGACGATCCCGTCCTTGTGGAGTTCAAGTAGCTCGATCTGGTCGCGGCACCGCCCGGCGAACACATGGACAGCCAGCAGCATCGGATCGCGGAAGGCGTCCAACGGGACCGCCGAGCCTTCGGGGATCTGCGAGCCAGCGATCTCACGACGATCGAACGCCTTTGTGGGAGATGGCGTAGCGCAGGTCCCGGACACTGAGGTTCCGTGTGCCGCTTCATTCGCGTAGAAGGATCGGGCTTCAGCGTGCGGGAGCGCGACGATCTCCCTGAAGTGGGACCAGCTCAATAGTGGCGACAGTGTCGCCACAATCTCTTGGTCGTAGCCTGCACGGCCTTCCTTGAGTACCTCGACGTCGATCATCCGGCCGATGTGCCAATTCCGCAGGGTCAAGGTCGCGTTCGCCTGTGCCGCTGCGCCGCCGCTCTGGGCTTGCCCCATAGTTGCCAGGCATAACCCAATCCTCGTCCTCGTCAGCCGTGGCTCCTTCGGGTCGGCCAGAGGACACCTACGATGGGCTGAAACTGACAGAGCTGCAGGCCGACGCGCTCACTCCAGTGGCCCGAGAGATAGGTGGACGAAGCATCCACAACCGTCCCGTACCGGACAAAAGTCAGCGTCAGGAACGCGCCTCTCGCTAGGGCGGGCAGGCCTTTTCAGTGATCCAGGGTGTAAACGGTGTCATTGGTAGCCCCGAGGGTGGGCGCCAATGTCATCTGCGGGCAGCCACAGCTCAGCCCGGTCGGTCCTCCACGGATGGTCCCTCGGTCGAGATCTCGAACCCTGAGCATTCTGGGGTGAGTGACGGGATTCGAACCCGCGACAACCGGGACCACAACCCGGTGCTCTACCAGCTGAGCTACACCCACCGTGTGCACCCGCTCCAAGACCAGACCCGGCCGGATGCCCAACGGCCAATCGTACCGGGTCCGGATCAGTGCTCCGAACCAGATCGTGGGCTCGGCTGCAGGGTGGTGTGATCGACGACGAAGTGCTCACCGAGGGCCCGCGCCGTCGCGGAGTCCGGGCCGGGTGGCGGGACGAAGACGGCAGCCCGGTAGTACGCGAGCTCTGCGATCGATTCCCGGATGTCGGCCAGCGCACGGTGCCCCCCGGACTTGGCGGGGGCGTTGAAGTATGCCCGGGGGTACCAGCGTCGGGCCAGCTCCTTGATCGAGGAGACATCGATGATCCGGTAGTGCAGCCAGCTTTCCAACTCGGGTAGGTCGCGGGCGAGGAAACCGCGATCGGTGGCGACGGTGTTGCCGCCGAGGGGAGCTCGCTGTGGCTCGGGCACCCAGGTGCGAACGTAGTCGAGAACCTGCTGTTGCGCCTCGCGCAGGGTGGCCCCGGCCGCCAGCTCGTCGAGCAGCCCGGAGGTCGTGTGCATGTCACGGACGAAATCGTCCATCTGGGCGAGCGCTTCGTCCGGGGGGCGGATGACGACATCGATCCCGGTGCCGAGCACGGTGAGCTCGTAGTCGGTGACTAGCGCCGCGACCTCGATGAGCGCATCGTGCTCCAGAGACAGCCCGGTCATCTCGCAGTCGATCCACACGATGCGGTCGGCCAGAGCCCGATCTGAAGGTCGGGTCGTGTCGCCGTGGGCGTGAGACTCGGGCGAGGTGACCGGATTGGCAGGCTCGGTCGATTCAGAAGTGGGGAATGCGGACGTGCTCACCCCGACAGCCTAGGTGGTGCACCGAGGGTCTGTCCGGCCGAACCCGGCATACGCCGGCGCCGAGTTCGATGTCGTCTGCTGGGCTACTCTGACCGGCATGCTCTCCGGGTCAATTCCACCCCACCCGTCGCCGAGACCAGCAGCCAACCCGACCGCCCGGCCCGGGTTGCGCCGGGTCCTCGGCTACGGCGCCCTGGTCACGGTGTTCTTGGTGTGCTGGGTGCTGCTGGCCGTGTTCAACGGCATGGCGTTCGGCGTGCAATTGGCCTCACTTACGGCCCTGCTGGCGGCGTTGCCGCTGCTCGTCGTCGTACCGGTCTACCTGTGGCTCGACCGGCTCGAAGCCGAGCCCGCCCGCTACCTCGTCTTCGCGTTTCTCTGGGGTGCCCTCTGTGCACCGGTAGGGGCCCTGCTGCTGAACACGACAGCTGAAGTCATGCTCATGAAGAGCGGTTTCGCCCAGGCCGATTCGCTGACGGCGATCCTCGCAGCGCCGCCGGTCGAGGAAGGACTCAAAGGGCTCGCGGTGCTGGCCATCGCGGTGATCCGGCGCCGGGAGTTCGACGGAGTCATCGACGGAATCGTGTATGCCGGGCTGGCTGGGGCGGGCTTCGCCTTCAGCGAGAACATCGTGTACCTGGCACAGGCGTTCCAGGAGCAGGGGGCGGAGTCACTCACTATCGTCTTCGTGTTGCGCTGTGTCATGGGCCCCTTCGCACACCCGCTGTTCACGGCGTTCATCGGTATCGGGCTGGGGCTGGGGGTAGCCGTTGCCCGCACCACAACGGGGCGGGTCGGTTTCGGGACCCTCGGTTATCTGTGCGCCATTTTGCTGCACGGCATCTGGAATGCCAGCGCCACCGTCGGGGTCTACTTCGAGACCTACTTCTTCTTCCAGGTGCCGATCTTCATCGGCTTCGTGGTGCTCATCGCCGTGCTCCGTCACCGAGAGTCGGCGACCATCAGGCGTTTCCTCAGCCGATACGCCGATGCTGGCTGGTTCTCCCACCAAGAGGTCGCCATGCTCGCGTCGGCGTCCGGCCGCCGTGCTGCCCGCCGATGGGCAAAGGCGCGAGGTGCCGCCGCTGGCCAAGCCATGCGCTCCTTCCAGGACGCTGCGAGCGCCCTAGCCCTGTTGCGCTCCCGGATGCACAGAGGCGTCGCCGAGACAGCCGCGATCGAGCACGAGCGCGTGTTGCTTGATGCGATCACGAGCAGCCGCCGAGTGTTCACTGGAGGCAGCGTGCTCACCGGAGCCAGGTGACCGTCCGCCCAAGGGCCTCATCGGATGAGTCCTAGACTTGCTGGGTCGCCGACCGCTCCACCCGGCCGGCGTCAGCTTGCCCCCGTAGCACAACGGATAGTGCAGCGGCCTTCTAATCCGCAGGTTGCAGGTTCGAGTCCTGCCGGGGGCGCCCGGCAAACGCGACTAGATTGCACGAAGCTGCCCCTGCCAGTTGCTGACAGCGCCCGTTGGTGGTATTACCCCTCTCGGAGCTTCTAGCGTCAAGGCTCGGAGCTTCTAGCGTCAAGGCGTTGGACCGTTCGTCGTTGCGATCCCGGCAGCTGCGGTTCACGCTGAGCCAGCCGAACGCCAGCATACTTACGGCACCGTACCTGCAAGAGAGGTCTCTGTGACATCGGTCTTGACTCAGTTCACCTCTGTTCGCGAATCGCGCGCCGTCGTCATCGCCAGTGTCCATGTCAGGTATCCGAGTGGCCTTCCCGCGCTTCGGGGAGTGAGCGTCGTTGTCGGTCGCGGCGAGATCGTCGGTATCGTCGGTGAGCCGGGGTCAGGCAAGTCAGCCGTGGCGCGCCTTGTCACCGGGAGTTTGGTCCCCGAGGAAGGCACAGTGACGGTGTTGGGGCTTTCTCCGGCGACCGACACTGACGAACTGCGCGATCGTGTTGGTGTTCTCTTCGAGCCGGCCGGTTTCGATGTCCAGCGGACCGCAACGGAGTGTGTTGTTGCCAGTGCGATGCTTGCGGGCGCGAGCATGGAGCAGGCGCGGTCGCGCTGTGATGAGCTCTTCCGAGACTTGCGCCTAGTCGAGCACTCACGACGGTTGACCGGAGAACTGAGTCCGGGATTGTTGCGGCGAGTCGAGCTCGCGTGCTTGCTTGTCCGCGATCCGGAGGTTCTTGTCTTGTATGAAGCCACCGCCGGTTTGAACGCTGACGAGAGGTCCTTAGTGCGATCAGCCATTTTGGAGCAGCGCCGCCAAGGGGCCGGAGTCCTATGGTGTTCCATAGACGCGGCCGAGGCCAGCGAGGTGTGCGACCGGATCCTCGTTCTCAAGGGCGGTATCGTGACCAGTCGGGGAACTGCCGAAGAGATTGCGGCTGATTCTCGGTTTTCCGTAGTCGAATTCACGCTCGACCCTGATGATGTGGAGCAGTTCCTCTCGCTCGTCCCCGAGACGGTGAGGGCGGTTGTCAAAGATCCCAAAGTCTCACTCCACGGGCTTGCTCCGCGGAAGGTCCCGGCAGTCATTCAACGGGCTGTTTTGGACGGAATCAGAATCTACGCGGTCAACCCGAGGGAGAGCCTTCAAGAACACGAGATGTCGATGGACTAGCCGTCTCCAGGTCACCCCGCCCATCACCCCAGTGCCACAGTCACCGTCAACTCGCCGACCTCGCGCTCGACCCCCCCAACCCCCGACACAGCCCGCCTACGGGCGCGTTGTACTCACCTGGCACTCAAGCGCGAAGAGCCGGGGAGTAGCCGGAAACGCGGAGTGCCTCGGGGTTCCCCCTGTATGGGAATCCCGAGGCACAACGCACGGTTTGACTACCAGCATAGGAAGCAGACCGAGAGCGTGTCGTTCCCATGTGGCGTTGTGTCGTTGTAATCAGCCGGTGTCGAGATTTGCGGAGCGGCCATCGAGATCACGACGGCCGTCATCAGCGTTCCTGCGATCGCTCGCATTTTTCCTCCTTCGTGGTTCTCGGAAGAGATAGCCGGAACCTCGTGTCTCTAGCCTCGCTCCGCAATCGAGTCATGACAAGCGGTGCGGCTGACCGGGACGGGGCATGGCAGGTTCGCGCCAGCACTCGGGCCGGATGCTCTTATTCCTTGTCAAGCCTGTCAGGCAGTGATGAGCCACGCGTGGGAACGGATGGTGGGTTTGGTGTTGGGGTGGGTCTGCCCCGGGTCTGGTTGACACCGAGCCTGTTAGGACTGTCAGTCCTGGCAGGGAGGATGATGACCATGCCTCAAGCGTTTCCGAAAGAGTTCCGCGACGATGTGATCGCGGTGTCACGTCGGGCCGAGGCGCCCGTGTCTGAGGTGGCCAAGGACGTCGGGATCTGCGAGTCCGGTCTGCATCGGTGGCTGGCCCTGGCCGGTATCGAGGACGGTCGCCGCCCCGGGACGTGCTCCCACGATGGTGTGCCCCCTCATCACTGACCTGGCCGCTGAGGGGGCCACGATCCGAGTGCCCGTGATCGTCTCTTGCCGGGTCCGCGCCCAGCTGTGCCGGGCATCAACACCTGGACCGAACACACCCACCACCGCCAGCGGCGGCAACGCCGCCTCGGTCGCCTGACCCCCATCGAGTTTGAGACCATCTACCAGCCCGCCCGAGCGGCCCGACACGACGACCCACCATGACTGTCAACCAGACCCTGGGCAGACCCCGTGCAGGAGGCCCTTCACGAAACGGGGTGAACCCCACTTGGCTGCCTGTCCCCGGCGACGTACGCTCGTGAGCGGCAGGGTGCTTTTCCATGCTGGACGATCTCAGGTCGTGTGAACCCGATTATTCATGTGGGACAAGCATCTTCGTTACCTAACACACCGCACGCCCCATCGCCGACTCGCGGGTCCGGGTCAGCGCAGGATCAAGCGATTCGTAAACTGGTCGTGTCAACCGAGTGGAGACAGGAACGGTGTCAGGCGTACCAGGAGAGTTCGTCAGCCGAAACGCGCTCAGAGTGTTCGAGTCCTTGGCTGTCCTGACGCGATCTGACGTGATCGAACTCATGGATCGGTCACATCTCACCCGACACGAGACCGAGCAAGCGCTGACCGAACTGGAGTCTCACAGCCTGGCTGTTCGCTCACAGGTGGATGCCACGAGCTGGCGAGCGATGAACCCTTTGGCTGCCAAGTCCGATCGTCTTGCTCATATCGAGAGCGAAGTGATCGATGCACTCCGGATGCTGCGACTGGCTCGCGCTGAGTACACGAGCCTGACCTCGGCCTATCTGAACGCTGCCCGCACCGTTTCGGCACCTCACGGCCTCGAGGTTCTCACCGATCGTGACGAGATCCTGCAACGCATGGAACAGCTCCTTAATGGAACTAAACGTCGTGTGTGGTCCTTCTTGACGACCCGTCCGACCCCCCGCGCCGTGCGGGAGTCGAAACCGCTCGACGATCTGCTCCTCGCGCGCGGGGTCTCGCTGCGCACGATCATTCCTGACGCGTTCGCTCGGGATCGTCGACTGATGGCGGGCATGCGCGAGCGAACCTCCGACGGTGTCGAGATCCGCCTCACCCCCGACCTGCCCGGGCGTTTGGTCATTATCGACGAGTGGGTGTTCGTGGCGTTGGAGCCAAGCGATCCAGATCAGGGAGCACTGATCACGTTGAGCGCAGGTTTACGCGCCGCTGCCACGGACCTCTTCGAAAGACGATGGACCACGGCGACGTCTCTGCCATCCGATCCTGAGGTACCGGTCACGGACGAAGTCCGCGAAGACCGTGACATCTCTCCTAGCGAGCGGCTCTTGCTTGAGCTCATGGCACAGGGCTACAAGGACGAGAAGCTCGCGCGGACTCTCAATCTCTCGGTTCGCACCGTGCGCCGCATGATAGCCACCTTGAGTGAGGATCTCGGGGCTAACAGCAGGTTTCAGATGGCTCTGCTAGCCCGGTCCCGGCGCTGGTTGTAGACGCATTCCGCGGGTCACCACTGGCGAGATGCTGCCATGACCTCATACTGACGATTGCGCACCGTTGCCCGGGTGGCCTGAACGCACCTGGAATGGGACTCATGACCTTCGCAGCAGTGCTCACAGCCAGCTTGGCCGAGGTGTGACGTGGACGTCTCCGTGCTGCTTCCGCTGGTGCCGAGCCAGGTGGAGCAAGCGACTCCGTTCGCGGCTCTGGCCGCATACTCGGGTGCCTTACGGCTCTGGCAGGGGCAATCTCTTCGCGTTGACGCTTGGCATACCTTCGCTGCGCTGGCGGGTGCTGGGCTTCGGACCAGTGTTGGTGTCGGGGTTTCGCTCATGCCGCTACGTCACCCCGCCGAGGCTGCGATGCAAGCCCGCTCGATTGCTGCGACCGTTGGTCACCCGATTGTTGCGGGTTTCGGCCCAGGGGGGCGGAGCTTCCAGGCGGCCGTCCTAGGGCGACCGTATGCGAGTCCAATCGGCGCCGCCCGGGAGTATCTGCGGATCGCCGGTGGCCTGATTAAAGACGGGGCTGTGGAGTATTCCGGGAAGTACTTCTCATATGCGGGCGAGTTGCCCTCTCTTCCCACCAAACCCATCAGTCTCGGCTTGGGCGTATTGCGCCCCGCCATGGCGAAGCTTGCTGGGGCCGAGGCGGACGCGGCCATCACGTGGATGACTCCTGCCTCCTACGTTTCTGACGTCATCGTTCCTGCGGTCGCGGAGACCGCTACGGATGCGGGGAGGCCGCGGCCCCGAATCGTCGCCATGGTTCCGGTCGCGCTGGCTCGCCGAGACCGAGCGGCTCACGAGCTTGCCCTCGCCAGCAATGCCCCTCACCTACAGGCAGAGCACTACTTGGACATGCTGCGCCGTGCTGGCGCTGATGTGCGCCCTGGCGACCTTGCGCACAACGGGAAAGCAGCGATCGCAGCAAAAGCGTTTCTTACGGGCGACCTTGACGAAGTGCTCAACGGTATCTTGGAATTTAAGGCTGCGGGGGTCGACGAAATAGTTCTCAACGTTACCGGTCTGTTCAACACTTATGGTCCGCGCGTTGCGGTCAACGAGCTGCAGGTCCTGCTCGACCACGCTCTGAGAACACTCAGTTCCGCTTCGACGCCATCTGATTCTCGGATACCAACGCGCGCTCTGGTCAGCCCAATCCAGCAACAAGGAGTCCTCGCATGAGCCGGACGAAGCAGTCACTTATCCTCTGGGCTACCGGACGACTGTCCGGTTCTGCCCCGCTCTCGTTGCCGGCTCAAGGCGTCATGGTGGCTCTTCTGGAAGATGCCAAACACTTGCCGGTGCTCGCTGGTGGTGGCCTCGTCGGAGCCGGGTCCACGGTCTTCGTACCGGAGAGCGCTGTTCTCGAAGCACCACCGGTGCCCGGAGCCCTCGTCCCATACGGTGGCGATGGCTGGGGCCTCACCGGCGAGCTAAGCCTCGGGACAACGTTCTTCGTTCAGGTACAGAAGTACGCAGTCAGTGAGTACCTGTCGATCTTGGGCCCGACGCTCGTGCGCGTCGACGATGGCGACGACTTGGCGTGCTTTATGGCGGACGCAGACCGGGCTCGGGCGGAAGGCGTTTTTCCGGCCTACCTCACCAACCCGGTAATTCAGCTCGGCGATCAATGCGCCCTCGGTGCCACTTCGGACCACGACGGCCCGGCCTGGCGCCTGCACGTGCGTGCCGACGGTACGTGCTCCACATCCTCGTCTGGGAGCGCCTTGGGCTCGGTGACCTCATCTCTCGAGGAACTCAGCTACGAGTGGCGACGTCGCAACGAGGCATCCAGGCAACCGTGCGCCGTCGCCCTCGGTGACCGGATCTGCGAAGAGGACAGGGTGGCGATGCTGTCGTCCCGCCCGTGGATCGGTCGCTACCACGTGGCCCTCGACGGACTCCGTCAAGCCTGCTATCACGGGCTGATCAACTTGCGAGTGAGCGGCTTTGGTGGCTCACTCGCCGAGTCCTACGAGCCGCGCTCCACCGAAAAGACGGACGCGCCCTTGCTTATGTGGAACGAGGAAGCGGCCATCCTGTACGACATCCGGACATCCAGGTTGTTACGGATGTCGATCGAGGCGGGGCGAGTCGTCGATGCCGTGCTGGCGAGGTCGATCCAACCGGCCACAGTTGAACCTCGGGCGGCCGCTGTCCTCACTGAGCTGGCCCGCCGAGGGATGCCCGTACTACCGGAGCTGGCGTCAGCATGACCATGACTCTGACGCCGGGGGACCTGGTTCGACGGTCCCATACGGCTGCGCCTCCGGCTTCATCCACGCCAGCACCACCTCCGGGTGCTGCGGCAGGGCACCTGGAGCGTCTGGGCCGCCCTGTGGTGCTGTGCGACCTCTACGACCGGACTGGGTTCACCTACTACGACCAATTGGCCCGGTTCGACCCCGGTGAAATCCCTGTGCTGCTGCGAGCCATATCCGGGCGCAGGGGACGGGTGCTCGAGTTAGCTGCCGGAGCCGGCCGACTTACGTTGCCGATGCTCGCCCTCGGCCTGAGCGTTACCGCTCTAGACCTTTCCGAGGAGTTACTAGCCCTACTTCAGGAACGGTCGGAGGCCAGAGGTGTGGCTGCAGGCCGCTGCACCGTCGTCGTAGCGGATATGACCGACTTCGACCTCCGGGACCGCTTCGATACGGTCGTGCTCGGCTCGATTTCAGCAACGGTTCTCGACGGTGTCGGCCGCCGACTCCTGATGACTGCGACTATGCGTCATCTCTGTCCGGATGGTGTGTTCCTCTTGACGCTCGGACACTATGACACATCAAGGGCCTACGATCGTCACTACGCCATCCGCGGCGCGACCGGTGCGCCATTCGACCTCTTCGAACACTACGAGGCGGGCGCTGGGTATCGGACGGTGACCGTCATTCCTCAGCAGCCCGACGGTGATTTCGTGCCCGTGTGTATATCCCGGCCGCGAGTTGTGGATCCAGACATCGTCCTGGCCGAAGCAGCAGAGGCCGGATTCCAGGTCACCCGCGTCACGCCCATCGCTGAGGTAACCGAGACCTTCCGTGAATGCCTCTACCGTTTGGAGGTTGGCTCATGAGCGGCGCCGGACCGCTTTGGCCGGCCCTCCTGCCTCACGACCGACAGGGCGACGACGCCTTGTGCATGGCTCGCGCTGAGGGGACGCGGGTGACGTTCACCGATGGCACGTCAGTCTTGTGCGGGACCAGTGGGTTGTGGAACGCCAACCTGGGATACGGCAATACAGCTATCGCGGACGCATGTGCGACGGCCCTGCGAGAAGCCTCCTATCTGGGGGTGTTTCGATACGAGCACGAGCTGGCCCGGGAGGCCGCCGCTGCGCTTGTGTCGATCGCTGGCCTTGGCTCCGCCGCACGGGTCATCTACTCCACTTCGGGTGGGGCGGCCAACGACCTAGTCATGAAACTCTGCCGGGTGTTTCACCAGCTTCGCGGCGATAGAGGTCGGCCGCTGATCGTCGGGCTGAAGAACTCGTACCACGGGCTCACCTACGGCAGCTTCGCTCTGACCGGCGAAGACCTGGGGCAGCGCTGGTATGCCGTGGACGGTCGCTTTGTGCGTCACGTCACCGTTAATTCGGTCGCCGAACTGGATGCCGTCATGCGCCGCGAGGGAAACCAGGTTGCCGCGATCGTGGTCGAACCCGTGCTCGGCACGGGAACCGTCCCCATGGAGCCCGACTACATCCGAGCTATCGGGGCTTGGCGTGATGACCTTGGGTTCGTTCTCGTTGCCGATGAGGTTGCCACGGGCTTCGGACGTACCGGGCCTATGCTCGCGACGGACACCTGGCCCATCCGGCCAGACATCGTCGTCCTCTCCAAAGGACTCACCAACGGCACCCAAGCGGCGGCCGCTGTCGTGGTGTCGGCCTCTGTCGCTGCACCCTTCGCCCGCTCAGGTGTCATGCTCGCCCATGCTGAGACCCAGGCCGGCACCGCGGTCGCCTGCGCCGCGATACTGGCCACGCTAGCCGAGTTCCGCCGTCTCGAGGCACTTGCCCGCGGTCAGCGTGTGGCGACTCGCTTGGAAGCCGAATTGGACTCGCTCGTGTCCGCTTCGGCAACTCCGCTCTCGCACGTCGGGGTTGGCCTCTTCCGAACGCTGCAAGTCTCTGAGCCGGATGGTTCTCCCTTGCCACAGCCGTTGGTCGCGGACCTCGTCTCGGCCGTGCGTGCCCGTGGCGTCGTCGTCCACCCTGGCCTGAACGGGCTGCAACTGGTTCCGGCGCTCCTCTATACCGAGCCCGATGTCACCGAGCTGGTCACCGCAGTCGCGGACGGGCTCGAGCTGTTCCGGGGGAAGCGGATGGCAGCCGCGTGACCAACCAGTGGGAGTCAGCGACGCACACCGTGTTGCGAGTGCGGGCACACACCCGTGACGCGAGGGCGGCTGTCGTCGTCGACCCCGCCCTGACCAGTCACCCCGCGACATCCCTCGTCGACTCGTGGTTGGGAACGATGGGAGTGCTGAGCACTATCTCCGCGATGCCAGCCACCGTTGGGCTGATCGATCTCACCGCCGTTGGCGAGGAAGTGCTCAGATCAGATCTGGTGGTGGCTGTCGGTGGGGGATCGACGTTGGATCGAGTCAAGCTAGCCACGGTGGCAGCTGCTTCTGAACGAGTCCTCGCCCATGTCGAGCTGCGCTCCCGGACTGGACTGGTCATGCTGCCGGTGGACGCTGACCGTCCAACGCCCCTCATCGCAGTGCCGACGACCCTCGGCACTGGCGCGGAAAGCAGTGCGGTGGCAGTGCTCGATGAGGCTGATCGGCGCAGGCTTGTCCTGGGACCCGCCTTGCGGCCCCAAGCAGCCGTGCTCGATGGCCGGCTGAGTGAGGGGTTGCTGCCTGTCCAAGTCGCTGAGGGCGTGCTTGAAGTCCTGGCTCGTCTGGCCGGGCCATACTGCAGCGTCGAGGAGGCTCCGTTCAGCACGTCTGACCTACTCGTCGAGGCCGCTGTCCGCGGATGTGGCGCGCTGGGCGAGCAGATATGCCGGCCTGGTCGGCGGCCCGAGCCCATGGACCCCCAGGGCTCGATCGCCGACGGGTCGGCCATTCTGGCGAGCCATCGGGAGGAACTATTGCGTCTGGGTGCCGCGAGTCACAGCCAGCACCTTCGCCGGCTGCAAAGCCGTTGGGGGGCGGTGCTATGGCCGTTGGCAAACGAGCTTGCCTTCGTGACTGGATCCCGCAAGATGGTCGCCACTCTCACGCTCTGGCCGGGGGTCTGGCGGTCGGCTCTGGCCGGAGACCGGCGATACGGGAACCCCGAACGCATCGTCCGATTGTGGAACGTCCTTCGAGAGGCTATTCACGTCACTCTACCCGTCGATCCTGCCGCGGGAATTGCCGCTTTAGCGCGGCGCTGGGGCGCCCATGATCGGGTCAGCACCACTTCTTCGGAGGCCACTAAATGGGCGTCCAGGTCGGTCCGGGCTTGGGGCTCGGGCCTGCCGGTGCTGGCCGGGCTGAGTGTGCCCGATCTGCTCGACTTGCTCCGCTCACCTGCTTTCGAGGCCGTGAGCGGAGCTTGACCGAAGTCCTACCGCCCGGTGGGGCCGCAAATCACTCAACGCGAAGGAGGTGTAAGCAATGGAAGCCACTCGGTTCGAAGACGTTCCCCTGGAACTCGAAATGCAGGAACTGGAGACGATGGAGGCGCCCGGTTGGTTCAGCGTCATCGGGGTTAGCGCAGGCATTACCATCGGCGCTTCCGTCGCCTACGGCAGCTGGGCTGTCAGCGCAGCTATCGTGACGTGAGTTGCGTTTATTCGGCCGCAGGAATTAATGGAAGGAGGTGAACACCTATGACGAATGACACCACGATCGCCGAACCTATAGAACTGGACATGCAAGAACTCGAAGCTATGGAGGCCCCGGGCTTCTGGACCGGCGTCTCGGTCGGCCTTACCATCGTCGGCACAGCTACCGCTAGCGCGATGCTCTACTCCGCGGTTTCGGTTATTACCTAACCGTCTTGCACCAAAAGACCGGGGCCTGTAGCAGGCCCTCACCTGCTACAGGCCCCATTCTACCGTGAACTCAGGAACGGAGGAAGCCCCAATGAACACTAAGAGGATCCTGTATGGGCTGACCGGCGCCTTGATCGCAGCGGCCCTCGTAGTCCTCATCGCAGCAGTCAGCGTCAGCTCGCAGCGTGGCGTGCTTATCGCCCTTGGCAGCTCGCTCGTCATCGTGGGTCTGTCGACCTCGATCGCATTCAGGCGGGTCCACGATGGATAAGAGTCCGGTAGTCAGCTTCCGCAAGACGACTAAGAGCTACGGAGCCCGCCCGGCAATCAAGGACGTCTCTTTCGATATTTCCTCTGGCCGAGTAGTCGGCCTGCTTGGTCGAAACGGCGCGGGCAAGTCCACCTTGATGCGGACCCTGCTGGGCCTCACCCAGGCCGATTCTGGATCAGCATTGCTTTGGGGCCTTCCGTATGCTGATGCTCCGCAGGTCGCTAGCCGGGTGGGTGTTCTCATGGACACCATGACCGCGATCCCCGGTAGCACCGGCCGGAGCGAGCTGAGACTGTGGACAGCTGCTCTGGGCTTGGCCGACCATCGCGCGGATGAGGTGCTCGAGATCGTCGAACTGTCGGACGCGGCCAACGAGCGGGTGCGCTCTTACTCCACGGGTATGCGTCAGCGACTTGGCCTTGCGGTCGCCCTGCTGACCGACCCCGAACTCCTTGTTCTCGATGAGCCTACCAACGGCTTGGACCCAGAAGGGGTGCGGTGGTTGCGGGTCTTGGTCCGTCGTTTGGCAGCCGAGGGCCGTACGGTCCTGCTGTCCAGCCATCAACTCGCCGAGGTGGAACGCACCGTCGACGATGTCGTTGTTCTTGAGAAAACGGTGCGCTTCGTGGGAACCCTTGAGGACTTTGTCGATGGCGAGGCGACACTTGAGGACCGGTTTTTCGAAGTCATTGCACGTCAAGAGGTGAGCATCCATGCCTACTCGTCTTGAGACCACCGGATTACGCGCCGCGCTTGCCTGCGAACTACGCAAGACTGGCATCGGACGAGCGCTCAAAGTGCTCGTCGGCGCCGCGGTCTTGATGGCTGGTTTGACTGCTTACGGCTGGACTACGTTGACCGTGAGCCCTTCGAATGGGCTGGCACTCACGCCCGAGACCCTGGCCGGCGAGATCGTCCGATCATGGATGACGGTGTTCCTGTTCGCTGGCATCTTTGCTGCCCTGCTCTACACCCGCGACGCCGGTTCCGGGGGCTTGGCTCGGTCGGTCCTCGCGGCTGGCAGCCGGCAGCGTCTCTTCGCCGTCAAGATGGCTGCAGCCACGATCGTCGGCCTCGGTTTCGGGGTCCTCGCGGTCGTCGGAGCGGTGGGCTCGACCTTCGGTCTCGCCAGGTGGCAGCAGGTCGACATCGAATGGACGAGCGAGGTCACCTGGACGGCGCTCGGAGTGTTCTTGACTTGTCCGCTCGCCGCTCTGTTCGGCCTCGCCGTCGGAATGATCGTTCGCAATACCGCCGGTGCAATCGGTGTACTACTCGTCACGACCCTCCTCCTCGAACCCGGGCTGCAACGGCTTGCTCCCGAGCAGGCCAAGTATCTGTTCACCATTGCTCTGAGCGGCGTGTACCGCGATCACGGCCAGGTGTTGTCGATGGCGTCCGGAGCGATCACGGCTGGTCTATGGATCGCTGTCCTGGCCATCGTCGCCCGCTATCGGCTCATGACCCGGGACGTGACATGAGATGGCGGGCTTGAAGACCTCGAAGCGTTCGGCCGCCGTCGATCTGGAGCACCCTCGGCTTGCTGGCTCAGCCCGGCTGCTCCCGCCTCGTGGACCGGGTGCTGGCTGGATCGTTCAGTGTGGTGTCACGAACTTCTTCCGGGTGTCCCCGGCGTTCGCTGAGGTAGCGACCCGACTCGATGGCAAGAGGAGTGTCGGGGAGCTAGCTGCGGAGCTGGGCAGCCCTTGGACAGTCGACCACGTGAGCGCCGTTGTCTCGGCGCTCCACACGAGAAGCCTGCTGGATGATGGGACTCGCCCCGCGAAGCCTTCTCGGGTGCGGTTCGCGCTGCCGATGACAGTTCAAGTCACCGTGCTCGATCCTGCCCGTATCCTGCGGTGGAGCCACCCGCTCATCCGGGTATTGCTCAGTCGGAGCGGCCGGTTTGCGCTTAGTGCTGTTGCGGTAGTCGGACTCATCCTCGTGGGCACTCAGTGGCCGGACGTCTGGGCTGCTCTGGGTGCACCGCTGCCGGCGACGGCATACCTCGTCGTTCTCGTCGCTGTTCTGCTGACAACCGCGCTGCATGAGTTCGGGCACGGCGCTGTGCTCACGTATCACGGTGGCCGGCCGTCGCGGATGGGTTTCATGCTTTTCTACCTTGCGCCGACGTTCTTCTGCGACGTCTCCGACGGTTGGCGGCTGCCTCGTCCCGCGCAGCGTGTGCAGGTAGCCCTCGCTGGCGTCGCCACTCAAGCTGTCGTCGGGGGCCTGGCTGCGATAGGGGCCTCGGGCACTACCGGGCAGGCTCGCGCGACCCTGCTCGTGCTAGCCACGGCGACCTACGTCGGGGCCGTGATCAATCTTGTTCCGTTCGTCAAGTTCGACGGCTACATCGCGCTGATGAGCGCTCTCGACGTGCCCAATCTGCGCCATAGAGCAATGGCCGACGCGCGGGCCGCAACCGCGGCCGTCTTCTTTGGTGGCCGTCGACAGTCCCAGCTTCCACAGCTGAGTTGGGCCGTGCCGTATGGCCTAGCGTGTCTGCTCTTTCCCTGGCTCCTCGTGGGTACGGCAGCGGCGCACTGGCTGTCGGTGCTGGGCAGTTTCGGGCCAGTCGGCTTAGTCGCCATGGCTTGTGCAACAGGGGGAGCGCTGTTCGTCGTCGGGCGCGGGCTGGTGCGCTTGGTTCAAGCTGGGAGATCCGGTGGTGCGCCGATCTGGCGGCTGGCTTCCGTGACGTCTTTGCTCGTTGCCTTTGCCGCGGCTGCTTTGGTCTTGTTGCAGGTTCCCATCTCGGCCACGGGTGGTTACTACGTCGCGAACGATGGCACCGCCAGGATCGTTCTTTCCAAGTCCCTGCCCGCGCCCCTCGCCTCCGATGACCTCTCGGTCACCTTCCTGGCGTCCGGCGTCGTCGCACGCACTCCGATTGCTCAAGGCGATCTCGTCTCCGTGCAGTCCAGCCCTGGAGAGGGCCCGGTCGGGGCGGTGCTGCCGATTGCTTCCGACACGGTCGTTCACTATGACACAACGTATGCCGCCCGCACGGACCGGCCGCTCGTTCGGCCAACTGGACTTGCGGTCATTACCGGTTCGCCCGCTCCTCTTTACACATGGCTCTATATCACGTATGTCGCTCCCGTGCTTCCCTGAGGACATGTCATGAATCTTCGATACCTTCAGTACTGCACTCCCGCGAGTCCCTACTTCGAGCGTGGAGACAACCACCCGGACTATGCCGCAACGGAAATGCCTCTTCCGATCGGCTGGGAACGAGAACTGGACTCGGATTGGTGCTACATGCGGCCACCACGATCCGAACTGCCGGGTCAGGGGTGGAAGATCCACGTGTCCGCCACGCTCGATGATGCCGAAAGCACCCTTGGCGTTGTTTCAGACTATTGCATCGAACGGGGCATTCTCCTCAAGTTCATCCGTAGCCCTTGGGTACTGGTCCGGCGCAACAGCAAATACGGTGACCGTTCGGCAAGTGGGAAATTCATAACTGTTTTTCCACATCCAGATCGGCTTGCGGACGCGCTCGATGAGCTTGACCAGCTGTTGGGCGGTCGGCCAGGTCCTTACATCCTCTCGGATCTACGCTACCGAAACGGTCCGCTCTATGTACGCTACGGCGGTTTCGCCCGGTTGACCACCATTGACGAGAACGGTCAGGAAGTGTACTGCATTCGCGATCCCGAAGGACGTATGGTGCCGGACGAGCGACGCCCGGTCTTTCGTCCGCCTTCGTGGGTTGACGTGCCGGAGTGTTTGACGGAGTCTTTGGCAGCTCGCAACGCCGCCACGCTCAAAGGTTTTCCCTACCGGGCTGTTCGTGCGCTGCACTTCTCAAACGGTGGTGGCGTGTATGACGCGATCGACACCAAGGCCAACGAGCACGTGCTCCTCAAGGAGGGACGCCCCCTGGCTGGTTTGGACGAGCAAGGCCGAGACGCAGTCGCGCGACTTGAACGGGAACACTGGGCCATGGACCGGTTGGCCGACCTGCCTGTCGTCCCACAGATCCGGGATGTTACCCGCGGCCACCTTCACCACTACCTCGTGCGTGATCTTGTGCCCGGCCGATCCCTGGCGGACGTGAGCGCTGAGCGCAATCCACTCATGGGCGGCCCGGGCGCACTGTCACCCGAGGGGTTCGTTGCGTGGATCGAGCCACTCCTGGCCCGGATCGGCAAGAGCGTGGTCGACATGCATGACCGGGGGGTGGTTTTCGGGGATCTACATCCCAACAACGTTCTGGTCGACGCCACTGACCAGATTGCGTTCATCGACTTCGAGGGCAGCAGCGCCGTAGAAGACCGGGCGAGGCAGTCGATCGGCGCGCCCGGATTCCGGGCTCCTGTGCACTATGCCGGCGTCGAGACCGACTATTACGGACTGGGATGCCTGCGGTTGAGCTGTTACCTCCCAGTCACGGTGAGCATCGTCTGGGACATCGATCGCGTGGAACAGATACTCGCGACGATCGTCGAGACCTTCCCTGTCCCCCCTGACTTCGCGTCGTTGGTCCGTGCCAATCTTGCTGGAGCCGCCGCACCTGGGGTCGACCACGAAGAAGGAAACCGGACGCGGCCGGACGACGCTGGCGAACCACGCCGGCCCCGGGCACTGACCCCATCGGATCTCATCGCGGGTATCGTGCGGGCCCAAACCCCGGATAACGACGAGAGGCTCTTTCCCGGAGACGTCCATCAATTCCTGGTCCCCGGAGGTTCCGTGTCGTTCGGTACCGGTGCTGCAGGAGTGCTTTATGCCCTGGCCCGGCACGAGGGTAGCCAGCAGAGCTGCCGAGTGCGTTGGCTGCTCGACCGGATCGATGATCCCACTCTGCGGCCGGGCTGCTACGACGGGCTCTCAGGCATCGCCTTTGCACTGGACCGTTTGGGCCGGTCGAACGAGGCCGCCCGGTGTCTTGAGCGCGCTGTGGTTGCATGGGAGCAAGCTCCTCGAGGTCTCTCACTCTTCGACGGTGCAGCGGGTTTGGCTCTAGCCCTGCTCGATTTCGGGGGTCGGCACGCCCGGCCAGATCATGTCGACCGGGCTGACCGGGTGCTGTCCGCAGCGCTCGACGCCCATCGCGGGCCGCTGCCCGGAGGGCTGTTCTACGGATGGGCCGGTGTCGCCTTGGCCCGCCTACGGCTCTTTGAGGCAACCGACGATGAGAAACACCTCGCGGGCGCCTTGGAAGCCATGCAGTCCGATCTCGGAGTGCTGGGTTGGTCAGCGGGTGCTGAGGCGGGGCTCTGGAGCCATCCGGTGCTGGGCGTGGGCGGCGCGGGTAGTGCAATGGTGCTGCATGACCTGCGGCGGTATGCCGCGGGGGCCCCGGTGCTGGAGGCCTTCTACGAGTTGGCTGAGCCGCTCGGGCGCAGATGGGCGCGGGGGGCCGGGCTAGTCTCGGGACGGGCCGGGACAATGCTGGCTCTGGCACATTGTCGTAGCGAGCTCCCGTGGGCTGATGCCGCCCTCGACCGGCACGCGAAAGACCTCTCCTGGCATGTCGTTCCTTGGGACGGTGCGCCTTCAGTGCTTGGCGAAAACGGGCTCAAACTGTCGTGCGATTTCGCAACCGGTAGCGCCGGGGTGCTGCTTGCCTTGGAGGCTGTCCAATCCCGATCGGCTTGTGGGCTGCCGTTCTTCGACGTGAGCCATGACTGAGACCAGGCGACCGCTCGTCTCGGTGGTTTGTGCTGCCTACCAGCGGTCTTCGGCGATAGTGCCGACGGTGAAGTCGGTGCTGGCGCAGAGCTTCGGTGACTTCGAACTGATCGTCGCTCTGGACGGTTGCACCGATGACACGGGGCACTGGGTGACGTCGGCGAGTCAGGGCGACCCCCGGGTTCGGTTGCTGGAACTCCCGCGGTTCGGACACCCAGCAGGTCCGCGAAATGCCGCCGCCAAATTAGCCAAGGGAGAATATATCGCCTATGTCGATCACGACGACCTCTGGGATGTCGGTCACCTCGCCGAAACCGTCGGGCTGGTTAAGTCCGGGGTGGACGTAGCAGCCACGGCGCTACGTACCGTGGATCGGCACGGTCGGCGCACGGGTGGAAGCGCTGATGCGGCGATGTGCTGGCATCCGATGCTCCAGGTTCTGGCGCCTCTGTTCCAGCCATCGGTAGTCGTCCACCGCCGGGACCTAGTGGCACAGGTGGGGGGCTGGTATCACGGTCCAGGCCTCGAGGACTGGGATCTCTGGTGGCGTTTCGCTGAAGCAGGTGCGTCCACGGCGACGAGTCTGGCTGTGAGTGCCACGGTGATGATCGACGCTAATACCCGACGTCATCGGATACCGCGACCGCATGTCATGCCGATCGCACGATTCGCCACAGCTGCGGCGGCAGCATCAGCGCTCATCGAGCTTCGTCAGTTTGCGTTCAGCGAAAGAGCGATAGAGGCAGTCACCGCCGACCTGTACGCGCTCTACGCCTACCTTGTCGCAGATCGACGCTTCGTGTGGCCTCAAGGTTGGGACGAGCGTTACCCCAGAACCGCAGCAGCGCTGGTGGGTGCGCTGCAAGCCTCCGACTCAGGCGTTGTCACGGGATGGAGTGATGGTCTGATCGTGGTCCCCCGTCAGGGCAGCTACATCGTGGCGGCGCCATTGTGGGTTGCGCGAGCCCAGCATGCCTTGCAGGTCCGGCGGCTGACTGCCTCTGCCTATCCTCGTCTGATCGCGGGTTTGCGAGCACATTGCCACCGTCTAGGTGGCACCCTGGCTCTAGAGCCTGCCTGGAAGCCAGCAGGGGTGAAGCGGACGCCATTGCCGGTGTCCCCAGTCGACCAGAGAAAGGGTGTTCGGGTTTGACAGCAACAGTTGACGAGGATGTCATTGCGGCCGCTCGCGAACGTCATCACGAAGGGGACGATCTCTTCGTCTGTGCTCTGTCATTGGAGCAGCCGTTAGCAGTGACTAAGCCTGCCCCTGATTGGGGGCGCATTGTGGCCGCCATCGAAGGGGCTGGGTGGCGGCTGGAGCACTGGACGGTCTCGCAGAACCACGTCTTGGGCACCCAGGCCTTCCCGCTTTTTAGGCGCCGACAGCCAGACTGAAGGTGCCCGTCGATTTGCGAACGAGCACGGCACTGCCATAGGCGAGGCAGGCATCCTGGCGGCTCAGCAGCCAGCCTGCTAGCGCGTAACTCACCCGGTCCGGGCCGATGGCGGGCGTCATCGGCCGTCGGCAAGCCGGTGCGCGCGGCATACCAGGTGTGTTCCGGTGCGTCTGTTGAGACTACGGGAGCGAGTTGCAAGGATGCCGTATGTGATGGCGGCGCCGACAACTACGGAAGACCTCGTCGGTCTGGTCCGTGCTGTCGAAGCGCTACGCGAGCAGATCGACGGCTCGACGTTTCCGTTGGCGCTGCCGACTACCGAAGAGGCTCACCGGGTCCGAACCGGTCTGCTCAACCAGCTCGACGACTACGTGCTGCCGCGACTGCGGTCGCTGGAGGCACCGTTGCTCGCCGTGGTCGGTGGGTCTACGGGCGCCGGCAAGTCCACACTGGTCAACTCGCTGGTCCGTGCAGTCGTTTCGAAACCCGGTGTGCTGCGCCCCACGACCCGCTCGCCTGTGCTGGTGCATCATCCGCAGGATGCGCACTGGTTCGCTGACGACCGGGTCCTGCCGGGGTTGGCTCGACTCACCGGATCAGTGACCCAGGACGACTCGAGTGCGGTCCGCCTAGTGCCCAGCGAGGCGCTCGAGCCCGGGCTGGCGCTGCTCGATGCCCCGGACATCGATTCGGTCGTGACCAGCAACCGGGATCTGGCGACCCAACTGCTCGCCGCTGCTGACCTCTGGCTCTTCGTGACGACCGCAGCCCGGTATGCCGACGCCGTGCCGTGGGAGATGCTACGGCTGGCCGCGGAGCGGGGCACCTCGATCGCGATCATCCTCGACCGGGTGCCGCCGGAAGCGCTCGATGAGATCCACGATCACCTCGCCAGTATGTTGCGTGAACAACAGCTCTCGCTCGCACCGGTATTCACCGTCCCCGAGGTGCCGATCGGCGACGACGAACTGCTGCCCGCCGATCACGTGGCCCGATTGCAGTCCTGGCTGGTCGGACTGGCCAAAGATGCGCGCGCCCGGGCCACCGTGGTGCGCAACACCCTTTCCGGAGCACTGGACTCGTTCGAGCCACGGATCAGCGTGCTGGCGACCGCTACCGACGAGCAGACTGCGGCCACCCGGGCCCTGACCAGAGTCGTCGACACGGCATATGCCGAGGCGGTCGAGCATGTGCAACAGGGGGTCTCCGACGGCACGCTGCTGCGCGGTGAGGTCCTTTCCCGGTGGCAGGAGTTCGTCGGAACGGGTGAGTTCTTCAAGCAAGTCGAATCCACCGTGTCACGGGTGCGCGATCGGATCGTCGGCACGCTCACGGGCAGGCCGGCACCGGCACGGGAGTTGGGTGAGGCTCTGCAATCCGGTGTTGCCACCCTCGTGACCGCCGAGTCGCGCGTGGCTGCCGCTGAGGTCGCCCGCGCGTGGCGCGGTATGCCGGGTGGTGAGCTGCTCTTGGAGCGGCACCCTGGGCTGGGACAGCCGGGCCCGCAGTTCGAGCAGCAGGTCGAGCGGCTGGTCCGCGACTGGCAGGACGACGTGCTCGACCTGGTGCGCAACGAGGGTCAGGACCGGCGCACCACAGCCAAGGTCGCGGCATACGGGGTCAACGCCCTCGGTGCCGTGCTCATGCTGGTGACCTTCTGGCATACCGCCGGGATATCCGGAGCCGAGGCTGGGATTGCCGGTGGCTCGGCCGTGCTCGCGCAGAAACTCCTCGAAGCGATCTTCGGCGATCAAGCCGTACGCAGCCTGGCCGCGCGAGCGCAGGGCGCGCTCGACCACCGGGTGCGCGAGCTGCTGCGTGTCGAAGCGGTCCGTTTCACCGGGGCGATCGTGCAGGTTCAGGTACCGGCGCAACAGGGGCGGCAGCTCACGGCCGCTGCGCTCGGGGTGACGGCAGCTCGATGAGCCCGCTACGGATGGGGTCACAGACCGCCGCCTCGGTCACCGCCGAGGTGTTGACCGAGCAGGCGGAGTCGCTCGCCCAGGCCCTCGACCTGGCTTCTGCTGTGTTGGAACCGGCCGCAGTCGATCTGGCCACCAGACTCGTCGGCAAGGTGCGCGAACGCACGTCGATCGCCGGTGACCACACGGTGGTCGCATTGGCAGGTGCTACCGGCAGTGGCAAGTCGTCGCTGTTCAACGCCCTGATCGGCGAGCCGGTCGCCGCCATCGGGGCACGGCGGCCGACGACATCGACACCGACCGCCGCGATCTGGGGACCGTCGGCGGCCACCGAACTGCTCGATTGGCTACACATCCACCAGCGGCATGCGGTCGCCACCAGCGATCGTGTTGCGGCTGACGGGGCGGGGCAAGGCACGACGATCGGATCGTTGCAGGGGCTGGTGCTGCTCGACCTGCCGGACTTCGACTCGCGGGTGGCTGAACATCGTCAGGAAGCCCAGCGCATCCTCGAGTTGGTCGATGTCTTCGTCTGGGTCACCGATCCACAGAAGTATGCCGATGCGCTCCTACACGACGACTACGTCCGAGCCTTGGCGACGCACGACGCGGTCACTCTCATCGTGCTCAACCAGGCCGACCGGCTGACGCCGTCAGCGGTGGAGATGTGCCGCAACGACTTGCGTCGCCTGGCGCAGGCCGACGGGTTGACCGAGGCCCAAGTGCTGGTCACGTCAGCCAGCACCGGCGCAGGCATCGACGAGCTGCGGCAACGGCTGGCAAACGTCGTGGCCGGAGCCAGCGCAGCACGCCAACGGCTCTCTGCCGACATCGTCTCGGTGGCCACCAGGTTGCGCGCGGGTGTCAACGACAACGAGATCGCGCTTGCCGACGATGCCGACGCGGCCCTCGTCGACGCCTTGGCCCGTGCGGCCGGAGTGCCGGTTGTCGTCGATGCGGTGCGAGAGGACTACCGGCGGGCATCCGCGCAGAGCGGCGGGTGGCTCTTCACCCGATGGATGTCGGCATTCCGGGCCGATCGGTTGGCCAGACTGCACTTGGACAAGGTGCTCATCCGCAGTTCGGTGCAGGAATCCGAGATCCGGGCCGTCGTGGGCCGCTCGTCGATCCCGCCTCCGTCGCCGGCCGCCCGCTCGGCGGTCTCGTTAGCGCTCCGTGAGCTCGCCGATCGAGCTGGGGGGTCGTTGCCGGTGCGCTGGTCCCAGGCGGTCACTGACGCCGCCACGCCCGAGGATCACGACCTGTCCGACGATCTCGACCAAGCAGTGCTGCACACCCCGTTGCGCACCCGCAACCCGGTCTGGTGGACCGTGATGGGCGGTCTCCAATGGTTGCTCGGGTCGGCTGCCGTCGTCGGTTTGCTCTGGCTCGTCGTTATCAGCGTCGCCGGGTGGTTGCAGCTGCCCGAGTTGCCGGCCCCGACGCTCGGTCCGTTGGCCTGGCCCTTCGTGCTCTTTGGCGCAGGTGTGCTTCTCGGGCTGGTGGCCGCAGCCATCACCCGAGCCGTGGCACGGGCCGGGGCTGCTCGACGCGCCGCACAGGCGGACCACCGACTGCGCGAGGCGATCCACGAGGTCACCGTAGAACGGATCGTCGGGCCGGTCGTCGCTGTGCTGGAGCGGCACCGGCGCACCCGTGAGCTTCTCGACCGGGCGCGGTTGGCGCGGTGACCGGTCGTCGGCCGGTTCTGCCCTGAGCCTGGTTACCCACATCCCCCGGCCGGTCGGCCGGGTTGTCCACAAGCCGCGTTGTTCAGTATGCCGTCGCCGCGCCGAGTCGCGCACGCTGGGGTCGAGGTGGGACGAACCCACCGGATGCCCACCAGCTGCGACCGAAGGGAACCGAGATGAACGACAGCTATATGACCATCGCGGGCAATGTCACCGCCGACCCGATCCTGCGTGAGGGCAGCAATGGTGCGAGGTTCGCGACCTTCCGGCTGGCCTCCACGCCGCGGCGCTTCGACGCCCGAGCCAACGCTTGGGTCGATGGGACGACCAACTACTTCTCCGTCATCGCCTTCAACACGTTGGCCAGGCACGTGGCTGACAGCGTCAAAAAGGGCGAGCCGGTCGTCGTGCACGGCCGGATGCGCATCGCCACCTGGGGTGATGCCAATGCGCCAGCCACCACGGTCGAGATCCAGGCGAGCCTGGTCGGGCACAACCTCGCCTTCGGGACGACCAGCTTCGAGAAAGCGGCTCGACCGGTGCGGCCCGACTGGGACGACCGCTACAACGACCCACAGCTCCAAGGTGATCTGAGCAACCTGGGCACGGACCAGCCGCGGGAAGGCGAGGTGATCGAGAAGCAGAGGGCCGGGACTGGAGCCGATGGCTCGGCGGATCCGACCTGGGCCGAGCCGACGCCAGGCCAACCCGCCTCTGACTGGCGATCGCTGTCGGTCGCCGATGCCGAGACCGACGACTACGTCGTTCGTGAAGCGGGGTGATGCTCTGGCGGGCCGTGATTCGGTGGCTGGGCACTGTGGCGGATAGCCTTCGGCGTCATGGCCGAGTTCATCTACACCATGACCAAGGCGCGCAAGGCCGTGGGCGACAAGCTCATCCTCGACGACGTGACGATGGCGTTCTATCCGACCGCCAAGATCGGTGTCGTCGGGCCCAACGGCGCGGGCAAGTCGACGATCCTCAAGATCATGGCCGGGCTCGACCAGCCCTCCAACGGGGAGGCCCGGCTCAGCCCGGGCTACTCGGTGGGCATCCTGCTGCAGGAGCCACCCCTAACCGAGGACAAGACCGTCCTGGGCAACGTCGAGGAGGGCGCTGGGCAGATCAAGGCCAAGCTCGACCGATACAACCAGATTGCCCTCGAGATGGCCGAGCCGGACGCCGACTACGAAAAACTCGGCGACGAGATGGCCAAGCTGCAGGACGACATCGACCACGCCGACGCATGGGATCTCGACTCACAGCTGGAACAAGCCATGGACGCGCTGAGGTGCCCGCCGCCGGACGCCGACGTGCGCGTGCTCTCCGGCGGGGAACGGCGGCGGGTCGCCTTGTGCAAGCTGCTGCTGCAGAAGCCCGACCTGTTGCTGCTCGACGAACCCACCAACCACCTCGATGCCGAGTCGGTCCAGTGGCTCGAACAACACTTGGCTCAATACCCGGGCGCCGTCCTGGCGGTCACCCACGACCGCTACTTCCTCGACAACGTCGCCCAGTGGATCGCCGAGGTCGACCGGGGCCGGCTCTATGGCTACGAAGGCAACTACACGGCATACCTGGAGAAGAAGGCCGAGCGGCTCAAGGTCCAAGGCAAGAAGGACGCCAAGATGGCCAAGCGGCTCAAGGACGAATTGGAGTGGGTCCGCTCCAATGCCAAGGGTCGCCAAGCCAAGAGCAAGGCCCGGCTGCAGCGTTACGAAGAGATGGCGGCCGAGGCCGAGCGCACCCGCAAACTGGACTTCGAGGAGATCCAGATCCCGCCCGGCCCACGGCTGGGCTCGCAGGTCATCGAGGTCGACAAGCTGCGCAAGGGCTTCGGCGATCGGGTGCTCATCGACAACCTGTCGTTCACCCTGCCCCGAAACGGCATCGTCGGAGTCATCGGACCCAACGGTGTCGGCAAGACCACCCTCTTCAAGACGATCGTGGGTCTGGAAGAGCCCGACGGTGGACGGGTCAAGATCGGCGACACGGTGAGGATCTCCTACGTCGACCAGAGCCGGGCCGGCCTCGATCCGGACAAGACCCTGTGGGAGGTCGTCTCCGACGGGCTCGACTTCATCAAGGTCGGTCAAGTCGAGATCCCGTCACGCGCCTACGTGTCACAGTTCGGCTTCAAGGGTCCCGACCAGCAGAAACCAGCCGGGGTGCTCTCCGGTGGTGAACGCAACCGGCTCAACCTCGCACTGACGCTCAAACAGGGTGGCAACCTGCTGCTGCTTGACGAGCCGTCCAACGACCTCGACGTCGAGACCCTCGCCTCGCTGGAGAACGCGCTGCTCGACTTCCCAGGCTGCGCCGTCGTGATCAGCCACGACCGGTGGTTCCTCGACCGGGTCGCCACGCACATCCTCTCCTACGAGGGCGACCAGGGCGACCCGTCGAAGTGGTACTGGTTCGAAGGCAACTTCGAGGCCTACGAGAAGAACAAGATCGAGCGGCTCGGCGAGGAAGCTGCCCGGCCGCACCGGGTCACCTACCGGAAGCTCACCCGCGACTGAGCAGCCAGCTGCGCAGCGTCCGGCAGGCGTTCGGCTCATACCAGGACAGTTGAAGTCGCTCGGCCCGCGCCCGTACCGGCATGAGCGGCTGCACCCAGCGGCGCACGACTAGCTCGTCGACGTCCGGGCCGACCGCGTCGACGGTCAGATGAGGAACGATCGACTCGGGTCCTGGGCCGAAGATGCCGGCATACGGCACGAAGCGGGGAAAGGCTCGGCTTAGGGCCGCCGTGAGCTCCCGGAACCGTCCGGCAGGCTCGGGGACTACGTGGATGATGCCGTTCGGGAAGGTCGCGACTCTGGTGAGCTCGTAGTCGAAGGCCATTGTCTGCGAGGCGATGTGCGTGATCACCGGGTCAGCCTTGAGCAGATCGTCGGGCCCGATGAAGGGCGCGAGCACGGTGATGTGAGCATGTGCGAAGCGTGGGTCGGTCGACCGGTAGGCCGGGTCGTAGTGCTCGTGTCGGGCGCGAACAAGGCGCTCCAGCTCAGGAACGGGCACGACGAGGGCGCTGTGCCCCGGCCAGGGAGCGCTCGTGGAGGGCCGGGTCACCCGAGCCCGGCCAGCTCACGGACGGCGCTGATCACGGAGGCGAAACCCGGGTGTCGCGGGTCGACGAGCCCGAAATGCTCGCAGTCGTCGATGACCTCCAGCCGGCATGCGGCGTCCTCGGCAGTGCGGGTCCGGTGATACTCGACGCTGATCCGCGCCGGCAGGTCCGGGTCGTCCCGGCCGTGCAGGATCACGGCAGGAGTGGTCAGCCTCTGGAGCCTCGGGTCGGCATCATGCCAAGCATCCGGCGCTGTGTCGGGGCCGCCGCCGAGCAGCCCGTGGATCGCCGACGAGACGATCTCGTCCTGAGCTGCGGCCTGCAGGTCCACGACGCCTGAGAGCGAGACGACACCGGTCAGTTCGGGGCACCGATTCTCACTGCCGGTCCATACGACGAGCTGACCACCCGACGAATGTCCCACGGCGATAAGCGGATCCGGGAGCCCGGCATCCGCGGCGACGGCGGTCACCGCGCGACGCACCGAGTCGCCCGTCCCGGGCCAGCCGCCGCCCGGCATACCTGTCCGGGCATATTCGACGAGGGCGACGTGACACCCGGCCCGGGCGAGGGCCGCAGCGAGGGGTCGGACGTATCCCCAGTCGTAGACCGCCAGCCACAGGCCACCGTGCACGAGGGCCACGGTGACGCCCAGAGCCGCACCGGGTGGTTCGTACACGTCGTAGCGGTCGGTCTCCAGCGGGCCGAAGCGCTCGGAACGGGTCGCCAACACCCCACACTCCTATCAGACTCGGCAGAGGCGATGCGGCAGGCCGGGGTTGTGCTCCATCCCTGGTCCGTCGGCAAGCCCGGTCGGGGCGCCGATAGCCTGAGTGACGATGCTCTCGGTGTTCGCGATCACCGTCCCGATCTATGCCTGTGTCGTGGTCGGGCACGTGGCCGTCCGGATCGGTGTGTTCCGGCGCGAAGACATGGCTGTGCTGTCGAAACTCGTCGTCACCTTCGCGCTACCGTGCCTGCTCTTCCTAGCCGTCGGCACCCGCGACCTCGCGGCGTTCTTCGTGCCCACCTACTTGGCGGCGTATGCCGTGGGGCTGCTCGTGACGTATGCCCTCGGCTACACCTACGGTCGGTGGCGTAGCGGTGGGCAGTCGGCGCCGAGCGCCTTCGACGGGCTCGGGATGGCCGCGCCGAACAGCGGGTTCGTCGGCTATCCCACGCTGCTGCTCGCCCTGCCGTCGGTTGCCGGGTTGGTGCTCGGGCTGAATCTGCTCGTCGAGAACCTCCTGATCATTCCGCTAGCGCTGATGCTGGCCGAAGGTGCCGCGAGCGAAGCCTCTCGGCGGCGCACAGCGCTGGCCTACGCCCGTCGGCTGACTCGGAACCCGCTGCTGATCGGCTTGCTCGCCGGCCTGCTCGTCGCTGCATTGGGCGTGCCGTTGCCGGCAGTGCTCACCCGCACAGCTGACCTGTTCGCCCAGGCCGGGACAGCGGTGGCGCTGTTCGCCGTGGGCGGGGTCCTGCAATCCTGGCCCTCGGCAGCCACGCTGCGGCGGGTGCTCGTCGTGTCGCTAGGGCGCCTTGTGCTGTCCCCGGCGCTCGTGCTGGGGGCCCTCACGCTGCTGCTCGCCGTCGGGATGCCCGGGCTCGACCCCACCCTGCGCGTCGCGGTGTTGCTCAGTGCCGCCATGCCGGTGTTCACGATCCTGCCGGTCTTGGCACATCCCTACGGCGAGTCCGAGTCGACCTCTGCGGTGCTGCTCGTCACCACCGGGCTGGGCTTCGTGACCGTGAGCGCCCTGCTGGTGATCCTCGGGCCCTGAGTGCTGCCGCCACCGCACTCCCGCGTCGGCAGCGGTTATGACGTTCGTTACACCGGAATCCAGATGGTCCGAAGTGCGGGACAAAGGGCGATGCTAGAAGGACATCGATCACCCCCAAGGGGCCGTTATGCGCAGCCTCACAAGCCGATTCCTGGCCAGCCTGATCAGCGCCAGCTTGGTGCTGGTCGCCTGTACCAACCCGGACAACGACACCTCAGGGGAGTCGTCGCCGGCCGGGCCGGGTGGGTCCCTCGTCTTCGACGGGGAATCCGGTCAGAGCTCGGAAGGGTGGGCCGAAGACGTCGATCCGGACTCCGTCTTCGGTCTACACCGACGCAAGGGGATCGAGCCGGTCCTCAAACCCGAGACTCTCGTGCTCAGCGCTGAGCAAGCGCAGGCAGTGCAGCAGATCCGGATCACCAACGAGGACGAGTGCCTCAGCGACTCCGACGTGCATCCGATGTGCCGCTTCGAGCTCGAGTTCGCGGAGTTGCCCGACGGGCTGGCCGTGGGTTCGGTGGTCAACAGCGGGACGACCGAGAGCCTTCCCCATGGATTGCTCGTCAAAGTCACCGAGATCGATGGCAGCACGGTGTCGGCGGTGCAAGCCACCCTGCAGGATGCGCTGGTGCAGGGCGAGTTCTGGATCGAGCACACCTTCACTCCCCAAGAGCTCCGTGCCGAGCCGCAACTGGCGCCCGGTGTCGAGATGGTGCCGCGGTCGGCCGGTGCCGGTGCCGGGGTCGGCGGTGGACCCGGTGCCGTCGGCGCGGGCCAGGCGGCACCCCTGGCACAGTCGCCGGCTTTCGACGAGCTGAGCCTGCCGGGGAAGCTGAAGATCCACGTAGAGCCGATCGACGGCGTCACCGTGGATGGGACATTGGACTTCGGGGCCGGTTGCGGTCTCACCGGTGGTGTCGGCGGCTCCGATGTGGCGTGGTTCGAGTTCAGTTGCCGCGCTTGGGAAAAGGCCGGTCTCGCCGTGCGCTCGACCACGACCGGCGTGAAAGAGTCGAAAAGCTACCCGGTCGCGCTCATCCCGTTTACCGCCTTCCCGGTCCCGATCGGACCGGTCGTCGTCGTCGTGGTCGTCGACATGCTCATCACGGTCGACCTCGACGGCACCGTCCATGCCACTCTGGAATACGGAGCGACTCAAAGCACCGAAGTGACCACTGGCCTGCGATACAGCATCACTGGCGGTCTCGACCACACCGGCTCAGTCGACTCCAACGGGCTCAAGCTGCCAACTGTCCTCGGCGGTGACGTCAGCGCCGGCGCCGTCGGTCGCGCCGAGCTGCGACTCTCGGCCTACGGCGTTCTCGGTTTCGGTATCGGCGCGGAAGCGCGCGTCGGCATCGTCGGCGGTCCGACGCAGACCCCGCGGTGGCGATTGACCGCCAACGCCGGCATCTACGGCCGGATCTTCCTGGGACTGCTGGGATATGAGCTGACCGGGCGAGTCAGCTACCATCTCCCGGGCGGTGGATACGAGATCGCCAGACACGTCAATGCCGCGCCTGTGATCCATATCGTCTGGCCGGACCCGGGGACGGTGATCGTCAAGAACGGTCTCCTTCCACGACAGGTGGAGGCCACCGCGATCGACTCGGAGGACGGGCCGGTGCCTGTGATGTGGACCGACCAGACCGACCAGGTGACGGTGACCGGCTTGGGTCCGCAGACCTTGCCGTTCCATGCGTTGGGTGAGCACAAGCTTGTCGTGGAGGCCACCGACAGTGAGGGCAAGATGAGGGGGGTGTCGATGACAGTCACTGTGGTGGCCCCGACCACGACGATGACGATCGCGCTTCGAACCCCCGACGGCGCCGCCGTGACAGATCCGAAGACCGCCGTCGGTGACCTGCTTCTTGCCGACGCGGAGATCACATCGACTGCGATCGAGCCCCCGTCATGCAGCGAGTTGACCTGGACGGCAACCCACGCCACCGTTGAGAAAGGCAGTGGCTGTCGGGCGCGGATCACCCCGACGACCGGCGGGGACGGTACGGTCACTGCGACGCTGACCGACGATTTCGGTCAGCAGATCACGGCTACCGCGACGTTCACCGCTTTCGTGCCTCTTCTTCCTCCCGGGGCCGGCGCTCCGGCACCGCGGTTCGAGGCGATCAACGCGACCTACGGTGACCGGGAGCTCGTGTCGGGCGACACGATGCCTGCCGCCGGCACCGTGCAGCTGCGGGCCATCTATCTCAATCCTCAAGCGGCCAAGCAAGCGGTGACCTACGACTGGCAGTACGTTCTTGACGGTCAAGCTCCAGTCGAGCTGGTCTCGACGCCTCCGGATGGTGGGGAGACACCGAATGGAGACATTCGCAGCTACGTGCCCGTCGACCACTATCACCAGCACACGGTCGAGTTCCGGCTGACGATCCGTTCGGCAGCCGATCAGAGCGTCATCACCACCCGCTCGATCACGATTCATTGGATGGCGCGTCCGCGATGACGAGGCAAGCTCACGCCTGATCGGCGTGGACTAGCCCATGTGCAGAACCGCACACTCGTGCGGCGAGTCAACTCCGATGGGCGTCGAATCACGAGAAAAGTGCACTCACGAAAGCCGATTCCCCAAGGTTCCAGCAGTGCGGGAGGAATGGACGATTGCCGGCGTGGGCGACGAGATGGCCGCGAGGGGGATCCGGGCCCGAGACTTGTCACGGCGCCGGACCGGCATACCCCACGAGCCGAAGGCAGAGCACCGCGTTCGTCTCACCGACTTCGGCCGGTGAGCGAGCCTGCGATGGGTTGTACCAGCGCGCGACATCGACGACGATCGACATCAGCGCAAGCACAGTGTCGGGCACGTGATCGAGCAGGAACTCACCCGCGCTCTGGCCGCGTTCGATGATCTCGCGCACGGTAGCGTCGATCTGTTTGCGCAGGTCGAGCACTTCGTCTCGATGCTCGTCGGACAGATGCGGGAACTCGTGCTGCACGACCCTGGCGATCGCATAGTGCTCGGCGTGCCAGGCGCTGAAGCGCGCCACCACCGAGGCGAGTTGGCGGGCCGGGGTGTCCCGCACGTCCACGGCACTGCGGACCAGCGCCAGCGCCTGCCGGTGACCCCGGCGGGACAGCTGGTAGAGCACGTCCTCCTTCGAAGAAAAATGCACATAGACACCTGCCGGCGACAGGTCCGCTCCGGAGGCGATGTCACGGGTGGTGGTCGCGTGATAGCCCTTGTCCGCGAAGGCTGCTGCCGCTGCACTCAACAGGCGCCCGACAGTGTCGCGCGGGGCCGCGTCAGACGGCTCCGGCGGCGGCTGAGCGCTGAGCTCGGCTGGGCTCGACACAGTGGACAGGATGCCGCACCTGTGACATGCTAAGCAAGCGCTTAGTCACCGCACCATTCGGTGTGTCCAGACCTGGGAGGCCGGTATGCCGCGCACTCTGTATTCCGAGGAGCACGAGGACTTCCGGGCGAGTGTCCGGGAGTTCGTCGAACGCACGATGGCCCCTCGGGCCGATGAGATGATCGAAGTCAAATCGATCCCTAGAGATATCTGGCTGGAGGCCGGTAGGCAGGGGATGCTCGGCATCGACATCCCCGAGGAGTTCGGTGGTTCGGGTGCCGGTGACTACCGCTTCAACGCGGTCCTTGCCGAGGAGTGGGGCGCCTTCAACGCGGCGACGGCAGCGTGTTTCGGAATCCATGCCGACGTCTGTCCGCCCTACGTCGTCGACCTGGGCACTGACGAGCAGAAGCAGCGCTGGTTGCCCGGGATGGCCTCCGGCGAGCTGATCTGCGCCATCGGCATGACCGAGCCCTCCGGCGGCTCCGACCTGGCGGCCCTCAAGACGACCGCAGTCAAAGCCGACGACGGCTCCGGCGACTGGGTCGTCAACGGCTCCAAGACGTTTATCACCAATGGCTATCAGTGCGATCTGGTGATCGTCGCCGCCCGCACCGACCCGAGCAAGGGGCCCAAGGGGATCACCTTGTTCATGGTCGAGCGCGGCATGGAGGGCTTCGTCAACGGCCGCAAGCTCGACAAGGTGGGTCAGGACGAGTCCGACACCGCCGAGCTCTTCTTCGAGAACGTCCGGGTCCCGGACAGCAACCGGATCGGCCCCGAGGGCGGCGGATTCATCGCGATGATGCAGCGCCTGCCCCAGGAGCGCATCGGAGCGGCGGTGGCCAATACCGCCCACGCCTTCCAGATCTTCTGGGAGACAGTGCAATACGCCAAAGACCGTAAAGCGTTCGGCCAGTCGATCGGCCAGTTCCAGTACAACAAGTTCACGATGGCCGAGATGCAGACCAAGCTCGAGGTGTGCCAGGCGTATACCGATGCCTGCGTCGTGGCGCACTCCGAGGGCAGGCTCACGCCGATCGACGCGGCCAAGGCCAAGTGGTGGAGCTCGCAGGTGCAGTGTGAGGTGCTCGACGATTGCGTCCAGTTGCACGGTGGCTACGGCTTCATGAACGAATACCGCGCCGCACGCGCTTGGCGCGACGCCCGTGTCACGAAGATCTGGGCCGGCTCCAACGAGATCATGAAGGAGCTCATCGGCCGCGAGCTCGGCTTCTAGCTAGGATCCGATGCCATGAGTAGCCACGGGGGAGTGCACGCGGGCACCGTCGCGATCGTCACCGGCGCGAGCCGGGGTATCGGGCTGAGTATCGCCCGGCGGCTGGTCGGAGAGGGTGCCCGTGTCGTCGTCACGGCGCGCAAGCCCGAGCCGCTCGCCGCCGCCGCCGCCGAACTCGGCGGCGAGGAGTATGCCGTGCCGTTGGCCGGCAACGCGACCGACCCGAACCATCAGGACGAGGCAATCGCCCTGGCGCGTGAGCGTTTTGGCGGTTTGACCTATGTGGTCAACAACACCGGGATCAACCCGGTCTACGGGCCGATCCTCGGTGTCGATCCAGAGGTGGCCCGCAAGATCCTGGACACCAACGTCGTGGCTGCGTTCTCCTGGGTGACTAAGGCGGTCGCAGCGGGGCTCGGCTCGGCGGAGCACCCCGGGGCGGTGGTCAACATCGCATCCATCGCCGGCCTGCAGGCGACCGGGCCGCTCGGCTGGTACGGGGTCTCGAAGGCGGCCCTGATCCACCTGACCAGCGAGTTGGGCTACCAGCTGGCTCCGGCGGTGCGAGTCAACGCGGTCGCACCAGGAGTGGTCAAGACGGATTTCGCCGAGGCGTTGTACGCCGCCGACGAAGCAGCGGCAGCGGCGGCATACCCGATGGCGCGCCTCGGCGTGCCCGGCGATGTCGCGGGCGCCGTGTCCTTCTTGCTCGGTCCCGACGCCGGGTGGATCACCGGCCAGACCCTCGTCGTCGATGGCGGTGTGACACTCGGCGGGGCCATGTGACGAGTCGGGCGATGTCCCGACCCGGCGCCGGGTGAGAGTCAGTCGCCGTAGTGCATCCAGACGCCCTTGACCTCGGTATAGGCGTCGATGGCATACGGACCCATCTCGCGACCCCAGCCGGAGGCCTTGAAACCGCCCCACGGTGCGGTCATGTCCGGGATCGGCGGCATGTTGACGAAGATCGCGCCGGCCCGGATTCCGTTGGCCAGCCGGTGCGCCTCGTTGAGATCACGGGTCCACACGGTGGCGGCCAGACCGTACTGGGTGTCGTTCGCGCGGTCGATGAGCGACTGGAGTTCGTCCTCGTCGTCGTAGCGCAGCACGGACAGGACCGGGCCGAAGATCTCGTCCCGGGCGATCGTCATCGTGTCGGTGACGCCGGCGAAGATGGTCGGCTGGATGAAGTAGCCGGTGTCTGCGGCCCGGGCACCGCCGGTGACCAGCTGTGCACCTTCGCGCTGACCGGTGGCGATGAGCTCGCTCACCTTGGCTAGGTGCTCGGCTGACACCAACGGACCCAATTGCGTCGATTCCTCGAGTCCCGAGCCGATCGTCATTCCGCTGAGACCGGCGGACATCTTCGACAGGAACTCGTCCTCACGTTTGGTGTCGACGTAGAAGCGGGTGTATGCCGCGCAGACCTGGCCGGAGTTGAGCAGGCCGCCCATGATGTTGCCGCCGACGGCGGCATCGACATCGGCATCCCGAGCGATGATCGACGGCGCCTTGCCACCCAGCTCGAGCGTGACCCGTTTGAGGCTGTCCGCGCTGCCGCGGACGATGGATTTCCCGACTTCGGTCGAGCCGGTGAACGAGACCTTGTCGACGCCGGCGTGATCGACCAGGGCAGCTCCGGTGGCACCGTCACCGGTGACGAGATTGATGACCCCGGGTGGGAAACCGACTTCGTGGGCCAGCTCGACGAGCCGGATCGACGTCAAGGGGGTCTGCTCGGCCGGCTTGATGACGACGGTGTTGCCGGTCGCCAGGGCCGGCGCGAGCTTCCAGACGAGGATCATCAGCGGGAAGTTCCACGGAGTGATCAAGGCGCACACGCCGACCGGTTCCCGCCGCGTGTAGTGCAGGGTGTCGGGGAACGACACCGGTGCGGTGCGTCCCTCGATCTTCGTGCACCAGCCGGCGTAGTAGCGGAGGTGTTCGATCGAACCACCGACGCTGACCATCGAGGAGATGCCGATCGGCTGCCCTTGGTCTTTCGTCTCGAGTTGGGCTAGCTCGTCGGCGTGCGCTTCGACGGCGTTGGCCAGGGCAAAGAGCAGCCCGGCCCGTGCCGGCGCCGGCAAGTCGCGCCACGCCGGGTTGGCGAAAGCGGCCCGGGCCGCCTCGACCGCGTCGTCGATGTCACTCGGTGAGGCGTAGCCGACCTCCTCGAGCTGCTGCTCGGTGGCCGGGTCAAGCGTCTCGAAGGTGCCGCCCTGGGCGGGTCGCCATGCTCCGTTGATGTAGAGCTGGGTCGTCATGTGAGTCAACTCCTTGCTGGGATCGTGGCGGCTCGATTTCTAGAGCCGACTGTTGCCGAGTCGCCCGTAGCGTTCGGGGTCGGAGCGTCGCATCCGGGTGGCCAGGATGACCCCGACGATGGCCGCAAGAGGCAGGGTCGCGGTGATCGCCCAGGCGATGGCCTCGCTGGCGCCGGTGAGCACCTCGAAATTGAGCACGGCCAAGACCATGCCGCTGGTCAGGAGAACCCCAGCGATCACGGGCAGCACCCGCACTCGAATGACATTCTCGCCGAGATCGGGGCGCTTGCGGAAGAACGCTACGACGGAGAACGACGCCAACGCCATGAGGCTGATAACGCACAAGGTGGCGAGGTTGGTCAGCCACGAGAAGAGAGTGAGGACGGGATCGGCGTCGGCGATGGCGAAGATGGCGACGATGACGAGTGCCAGGCTCGACTGCAGGACCGAACCCACGTGCGGGCTCTGGTGCCCGCCGTGCGTGCGCCCGAGATGCCCGTGCAGAAGGCCCTCACGGCCCAACACGTAGAAGTACCGGGAAGCGGCGTTGTGGAAGGCGACGAGCGCGGCGAAGATGCTGCTCATGAAGAGGATGAGCATCGTCCTGGTCACCCAGCCGGTCGTGTAGCCGTCGGCGAGCGAGAAAAGGAAGTCCGTCGGGTCGGGCAGCCCGGCGATGGTGTCGACGAGCTGACCCGCGCCGGCTGCCATGACCATGCACCACGACGAGAAGGCGTAGAACACCCCGATGACGACGACCGAGATGTAGGTCGCCATCGGGACGGTTCGGCGGGGATTCTTCGCCTCCTCGGCATAGATCGTCGATGCCTCGAAGCCCATGAAGCATGCGAAGCAGAACAGCAGGGCGATTGACGGGGTCCCGGCCAGCACGGTGCTCGGTTCGAATGGGACGGCATTGAAGCCGTCCGCACCGCCCTGGGCCAGGACTGCGACATCGAGGATGAGGACGATCGCGTATTCGGCGATGACGAGGGCGCCCAGGACCTTGGCGGATAGGTCGACCTGGCGGTAGCCGAGCACCGAGACGAGAGCGAGGGCCACGAATACGAAGATCCACCAGGGCAGCTCGATTCCGAAGGCGCCGAAGACCGCAGCGCCGGCCACCCCGAACAGCCCGTAGAGACCGATCTGCATGCAGTTGTATCCGAGCAGGGCCACGAGAGCGGCCGCTCCGCCGGCCGGTCGCCCGAGCCCCAGAGCCGCGAAAGAGTAGAAACTGCCGGCGTTGGCGACGTGCCGGGCCATTGCCGTGTAGCCGGCCGCGAACACGGCCAACAGGATCATGACCGCGACGAACAGGGCGGGCATGCCCGGCCCGTTGCCCAACAACATGCCGATCGGCACGCCCCCGGCCAGAGCCGTGAGCGGAGCCGCCGCCGAGACGACGAAGAAGACGATCAACCCGACGCCGAGCGCACCCCGGCGTAGCTCGTGTGCCCCTGCGGCAGGCTCCGTCGCGGTCGCGACCGATTCGCTCACGGGCGGCCCTTCTCGATCTCACGCACGCTCTCCAGGAGAGCGTCGCAACCGGTCCGTAGCAGCTCGCGCGTGATCGTCAGCGGCGGCATGAGCCGCAGCACCGTGCCATAGCGACCGCACGGGACGAGGATGATGCCCTTCTGGAGTAGTGATCCGACGAGAGCACCGACAGTCTCCTCATCCAGTGGTTCTTTCGTTGCTTTGTCGGCGACCAGCTCGATGCCGATCATGAGTCCGCGACCACGGACATCCCCGATGAGCCGGGTTTGCTCTGCCTGGGCACGCAGGTAGTCGATGGTTTCCTGCCCGACTTGCGTCACCCGGTCGAGCAAGGCGCCTTTGTCTTCGGTGAGGATGTCCAGATTGGTCATCGTCACGACCGCGTTCACGCCGTTGGCGGCGAAGGTATTGGGGTGGGTGCCGTCACCGACCTTGGCGGCGAGGTCTTTGCGGAACGTGCAGCCGGCCATCGGCACGTCACCGCCCATGCCCTTGCCCCAGATGAGGGCATCGGGCTCGACACTCGACTGCTCGATGACCCACAAGGTGCCGCCGCCACGACCCGCACCGGCCTGGACTTCGTCCGAGACGTACAGGGCGCCGTGCTTCTCGCAGATTTGTTTGACGCGCTCGAAAAACCTCGGTGACGGGGCGATGTAGCCACCCTCACCCTGGATGGGCTCAAGGAACACGGCGGCGACGTCGTCCGCTCCGGTGTAGGGGGTGTTCATCACGTAGTCGAGGTAGTCGGCGCAGCGCTCCTCGGACTCGGCCTGACTGGTGCTGCCGAACGGACAGCGGTAGCCGTATGGGTAAGGCACGTGGATGACATCCGGTACGTGGACGTTGCCTTGGTGGTAGCGATCCCCAGTCGTCATCGACCCCGCCCAAGTGTGAACGCCGTGGTAGGCGCCGTGGAACGCGATGATCTGGCTGCGCCCGGTGATGGTCTTGATGAACTTCAGCGCTGTCTCGATCGCGCTACTGCCCGACTGGGCGAAATAGGTGATGCAGTTGTCGCGCAGCCCGGGCGGCATGACGGCGGCGACCCGTTCGGCCAATTCGGTACGCCGCACGCTGGACAGGTCGGCGGCGTGCATGAGTTCGTCGATCTGGGATTTCATCGCTTCGACCACCCGTGGGTGGACTCGCCCGACCGAGCTGACTGCGACGCCGGCGGCCATGTCGATGAGGATGTTGCCGTCGACGTCCTGGACGGTGGAGCCTCGGCCTCCGGCGAAGACGATGGGGAATCGACCGGCGCCACGGGCCATCGACTCGACCTCGAAGGCACGAGCCAACCACTCCTGGGTTCGGGGGCCGGGCACCTCGGTCTTCATCAGGGGTGCGGTCGGATAGTTGAGCTGAGCGAGACTGGCTTCGTCGAGCATTGCGGGTCCTCCCGATCCAGAAAAGCGGCGGTGGAACATGCGATTCGCGAATCCGTGGTCGGCACTGTAGAGACGTCCGGCGGTGCCGGGTTGACGATCTGTGCCGACTGTCTTGACCGGCCGCGCCATCGCAGGCGCATCCTCGGGAAGCAGATCGTTGTGGCCTTCCCGAGAATAGGTCGACGCTTCCGCAACCATGACAACCATCGATGCCGCATCATGGGCTACACGAACTCACCCACGCGGGGTGTGGACACCCGACACCCCGCTCGAGACGACGACTCGGCAATCCAGGTGCCGGGGCTGCGGGACGTGCAGTCCGGGTCACCTACTTGGAGCAAGACATCGGGGAGGTGACCGATGCGAGAGGTGCTCAGCACCGACTCGGTCGGTGAACGCGAGCGACTCGAGTATTGGCACGAGGTCGTGCGCACGGTCTTCTGGCCCCTGTCGGTCACGATAGACGGCACCTCGGGCTACCAGGCGTCGGTGAGCCGAGACCTCTGTGGCGCTCTTGAGCTGTCGACGGTCCAGGCTCAACCTCATACGGTCCGCCGCACCCGAGAGCAGGCCGCTGCAAGCCCGACATCAACGGTGTCCCTCGGCCTCCAAGTCGGCGGTCCCGGGACTCTTCGACAGGACGGTCGTGACTGCCGCCTCGAGCCGGGGCAGGCCGCTCTGTTCGATCCGGCCCGGCCCTACACGATGGTCTTCCGCGCCCCGTTCTCGCTCGCGGTGTTCTCGCTGCCGCGCGAACTCGTCCAATCGGTCTGCACGAATGCCCGCACTGTGACCGCTCGTGTCCTAGCGCCAGACACCGATGTCTCTCAAGCGGCCTTGTCCTACTTGTCGTGTGTCGCGACGGTTTCGGCTCAATCTGGCTTGACCGATGTAGCGCTCTCCAACGGGGCACTGAACATCGCGACGGCGTTGCTGCGGGACGCTTTCGGTTCCCACGACGACGCGCCTCACGACGAGACGCACCAGCAAGCCCAGGCGTTCATCGAGTTCAACCTGACGGACCCATCGCTGACTCCGGCTCGGGTCGCGGCCGCCTGCCATGTCTCGCTACGCCAGTTGTATCGCGCGTTCGACGCCGCCGGTCAGTCGGTCGCCGGCACGATCCGCCAACGACGCCTCGACCGGGCCCGAGACCTCCTGTCGATCCTGCCCCGGAACACCCCGGTGGCGTGGGTCGGGGCACGGGTCGGCTTCGGCTCTGCGCAACAGTTCACGCGCGTCTTCCGGGAGATGCACGGGCTGCCGCCGGCGACCTGGCGGGCGACCCAGGAGACTGAGGCCTCGCCCAGCTGACGACTCGCCCAGCTGACGAACGGTCGGAGGCAGCTCTCGCGACCTGTCGGCCGAGAAATCGCGTGCGAGTGGTCACTTTTCCCGCAACTCGACGGGTCCGGCGGTTGACTCGCCGCATGGCTGTGCAGTTATGCGCAGGATGGCTACCGTGCTGGCGCGGGGGCCAGCGCACACCGCCGACCGGTGACGACGGCTAGGGCGGCCACGGCAGCGAGGCCGGCCGAGATGACGACGAAGACCCCGGGGTCACCCGGCTGATAGCCGGCCCCGAAGACCGCAGTGGCGCCGGCGATCCCCAACACCGATCCGAGCACATCGCTCAGTTGCAGCGCGGCCGACGCCTGCCCGTGCTCCTGCTCGGGTGCCAGCTCGAGCACCAGCACCGACAGGGTCGTGGAACCGGTGCCCATGCCCAGGCCACACAGGGCGACCCACACCGCATACACCGGCACGATGGCATCTATCGAAGCCGCGTGCGCGAGACCGAGGGTGGCCAGCGCGAGCGCACTGGCTCCGAGCCACACGAGACGGGCTCGGCCAGCCGTGGTGGTTATCGGCACTCGGCCCTGTAGCCACGATCCGCTGGCCCACCCGATCGCGCCGGTGGCCACGACCAACCCGGCGGCAGGCAAGGACAATCCGTAAACCTGCACCAGCAGCAACGGCAGGAAGGTCACCGACGCCATGAACGAGGCATTGAACAGGCCACGCGACAGGATGACAGCCGGCAGCCCGCGAGCGGCGCGCACCGTGCCCGGCGGGACCAGCCGTGGTGCGAACAGGGCGATGCCGAAGAGCCCGATCGTTGCGGCGGCCACGGTCCACGCGACCCACGGGCCGCCGTTGCTCTGCTCGTTGATCGCCAGCTGCACGAGCCCAGCGGACACGGCGACCCCGGCACCGAGAGGCACGGCTGCGGGGCGAGCGTCGGGCCGGGGTGGCGCCGACCCGGCGGCATCGAGCGCTGGCCCCTCTGCCTCAAGACCACTCTCTGGCTCGACCGGCGAGCCCGGGCCGGTGTCGAGTGCCCGGCGCCGCGCGGTGATCAGCAGCGCCGTCAGGACAGCCGGGGCCAGGATCACACCGAAGACCCAACGCCAGGTGAACGCCTCGGCGATGAAGCCCGCCGCTGGGGCGCCGAGGACCGAGGGCAGCACCCAGGCCGCCGAGATCCACGTGAACACTTTGGGGCGTAGCGCCGCCGGATAGACCCGACCGACGGCGACGAATTCGGTGACGATGAGCAACCCGGCCCCGAGCCCGGCGATCACTCGGCCGGCCAGCAGCAGCCCCCAGCTCGGCGCCACCGCACACACCACGATGCCGAGAGCGAAAGCCGACTGTCCGGCATACATGCCTCGAAGCGGGCCGTATCGGTCGGCCCAGCTGCCGGCCAGCACGTTACCCAGCAGCATCGCGGTCATCATCGACGAGAACGCCAGGCCATAGGACCCCACCGCGCCCAGCTCGGCCGCCGCCGACGGCATCGCCGTGGTCACCGCCATCGTCTCGAAGGCGACCATCGTCGTCAGGGTGACAAGAGCGATGGTGACGACTCGATACTGCCCGGCCATCGGCGAGGTCGGGTGCACCGGGTCAGCCCGTGGCCCTGGGGTGGCCGACACAGGCTCTCCTTCCCTCGGCGTCCGGGCCCGGCTATGTTGAGCAGCCGGTCGAGACCTTGGCGGACTGACACGGTGACCCTCAACCATCCCAGACTCCCCGCTCGATCAGCACGTCACGCAGCAGCTCGATCCGGTCGCTGACCAGGCCGTCGACCCCGAGGTCGAGCAGGGTGTGCATGAGGGCCGGGTCGTCGATGGTCCACACGTGCACCTGCTTGCCCAACCGGTGTGCGGTGCATAGCAGACTCGTGGTGACCAAGGGCAGGCTCCGTCCAGCCACATCATGAGCGAGCGGGATCTGTAACACCTGGGCGGGGGAGGCGATCCAGCGCGAGAGTTGTGCCGGCAGCAGCCGCAACGCGGCCGTGCCCAGCCGACCGGCTGCGGTGGCCACCCGGGGCCCGGCGAGCCGCCGGAACCGAGCCAAAGAGCGGTCGGAGAAGGAGCCGACACACACCCGGTCGTATGCCGCGTGCCGCTCGATCACGCGCCACAACGGGCCGACGGCGCCCGGGGACTTGATGTCGATGTTGACCCGCGCGTCCGGGAAGGCTTCAAGGAGCCCATCGAGCCGGGGGATCGGTTCGCGCGCGCCGACCCGGGCGAGCCGGACCTGTCGCCACGGCAGGGCTGCGATCGGCCCGGTGCGGTCGGTGACGCGGTCGAGGTGGGTGTCGTGGAAGGCCACCACCACTTCGTCGGAGGTGGTGTGCACATCGGTCTCCAGATACCGAAAACCTAATGCGACAGCGTTCTCGAAGGCCCGCAGCGTGTTCTCGATGCCGACATTGGGGGCATACCGCGCACCACCCCGGTGGGCCAGGGCCAGCGGCGGCGAGCCGAAATAGCAGTGGTCGGCGGCTGATGGTGGCATGCCGGAGGCGGTGACTACCCGGGCTCTTGCAATAGCCGCATGATGTGTTGTCCGAACTCTTCGGCGGTCCGTCCGTCGCGGACGACGGCGGTGACGTTGTCGATGATCGGCATCCGCACACCGTGTTGGGTCGCCAGCTCCAGGATCGCGCCGCACGAGGCCACTCCCTCAGCCGTCTGTTTGGTCACGGCGATGACCTCGTCGACGGACATCCCCGAGCCGAGATTGCGCCCGAAGGTGGAGTTGCGGGAATGCCGCGACAGGCAGGTGACGATCAGGTCACCGACGCCGGCCAACCCGGCAAAGGTCGCCGGGTGCGCTCCCAGGGCCAATCCCAGCTCGGTCATCTCGGTGAGCCCGTGGGTGATCACGGCGGCCTGCACCGAGTGCCCCAGGCCCAGACCCTCGGTCATACCGGATGCCAACGCGATGACGTTCTTGACCGAGCCGCCGAGCTCCGCGCCGACTACATCCTCGTGGACGTAGGGGCGGAAGAACGAGGTGGCACACGCATCGGCGACCCGCTGCGCGGTCTGCAGCGAGGCGCCGGCCACTGTGGTGGCAGCTGGCTCCTTGGCGGCGATCTCGCGCGCGATGTTGGGACCGGACACGGCGACTACCTGCTCAGCGGGCAACCCGAGGCATTCCATGACGACCTCGGTCATGCGCTTCTGGGTGCCCTTCTCCAGGCCTTTCATGAGCGACACCATGACGATGTCGGGCGGCAACAGCGGGCCCCATTCGGCGAGGTTGGCCCGCAGCGTCTGGGCCGGGACGGCGAGCACGGCGATGCCCGAGCCGTCGAGCGCCTCGGCCGGATCGGTGGTCGCCGTCACGGAGACCGGCAGCAACAGGTCTGGCAGATAGCGCACGCTGGCGTGGTGGCGCTGAATGTCCTCCACCTCGTCGGCGAACTTGCCCCACATGCGCACCCGGCACCCGGCAGCGGCCAGCACCGAGGTGAAGGCGGTGCCCCAGCTGCCCGTGCCGAAGACGGCCACCTGCTCTTGGGTTGGAGTCCGGCCGACTGCGTCTGCGCTGTTCACAGCGCCAGCCTGTCACGTCGGGTGCGCTTCCCGCGAGGACCGGCCCGCAGACAACTCTCGTGTCCTCGAACCGGCACAGCGGATGGCGGTCGCCCTATCCCGGAGGTGGTCACCGGCCGGGCTACGATCCTGCCCAAGACCGTCCCGGTCAGACTCTGGTGAGCCAAGCCAGCCCGGTTTCGCGTTCCTTGTGGATGCCGGCGGTCACGAGCGGCGCCGCCGCCTCGACGATCTTGTTGCCGATCAGCGGGATTGACGAGGTCAGCTCGCCCAACACCTCGACCTTGGTGTGGTCCTCCGCGGTCGGGGTGAGCACGATGCTGCCGATCAGCCCGACCGGGGCATGGCCCATCGAGATCCGCATGTTGCCGAAGCGGACACCTTCTTCGTCCGGATCGTCGTAGACGATCGTCTGGTTCGCCGTGATCGACATGCCAACGATCCGTTTGGCGTAGTCGGGGAAGCCCTTGGTCGGCATCTCCCGACTGGTGTGGACGGCTGCCCGGTCCGGCCCATCGAAGGTGATCTCGACGGAGTGCGATATCGCGAAGGTCGCCACGCACACTTGGCTCTGGAAGTCCTCGTCAGTCATCATCTCGAAGACCAGTTCCACCGGGGCGGGATAGACGAACGACTCGCTGATCTGCATTCGGACAACCTATCCGTCCGTCTGGGCGCGAACCGCATCGGTCAGCTCGGTGAGTCGGGGTGTCACCTCGTTGAGCACGCGCTGCAGGTGACTCCTGGATCGACCCAGTCGTTGAGCGACCCGGTCGGCCTGACGTTGGAGATCAGGTAGCGCCAGGCGCCGTTGGCGGGCATCGTCAGCGCCGGTCAGTCCGTACGGCTCGAGAATCTCCCAGCCGCGCAGCACCAGGCCCGCCGACTCGGCGCGGGCGGCGATCCGATCGAGTGCGGCGGCGTTCTCGGCCAGTTCCTGGGCATGGACCTGAAGCGCTGACCCGGCCCGGTCCAATTCAGCGGCCAGCTCGGCGGTCAGGGCGGGTAGGTCCGCCGACGGGGCCATCGGATCCTGGTGGTATGCCGGGCGTGCGGGTGCATCCGCCTGGTCGGGCCGTCGGTGCCGCTGATCGCGCCAAGAGCCGGACAACTCGTGGGCGAGACCGGCGAGCTCGGCGGCCGACGTGCGCAACACCCCACCGGCACGAGAACAGGACGCGGGATCGGCTCCGCGGGGCACGGTCACCACCGGGCCGAGCTGTGCCGGTGCGCGATCCGGGGGCGATCGTGATCCGACCACCCGGGTGGACCGCCGGGGGTGGCGCACTCGGCCACTGCGTGCAGGGCTGCGGCAGCTGCCTCGACCAGCTGATCGGTCAGCTGTTGCGTCCGGGCGTCCCCGACAACCGGGTCGAGCGAGAGCACGAGCGACTCCGTCGCCCGGCTCAGCTCGCCGAGACGCGCCAGCCCCGGGTCGCCAGGCCGGCGTGACCGAGACGACCCACCGGCAGCAGCTGGTTGTCGGGGCATCGATTCACCATAGGCCCTGAAACCGGGTCGCAGGATCGTTCTCCACATCACGGCGATGCCGATTCATGCGCGCAGCCGCTGCCACCGGGCATAGCTCAGCGATCGCAGCAACCATTCTGCGGGCCCGAAGCGGAAGAACCTCAGCCAGCCCGCCGAGAACAGCAGCAGGCCGAGCCACACCACGGTCGCCAGGGCGACTCCCGCACCCGGGCCGATGACGCCGAACCAGCCGGCGCCGTAGCCGTAGGAGAGTGTGCTGAGGACGACGGACTGCGCCAGGTAGACACTCAGAGACATCCGCCCCCCGGCCTGCAGGAGTTGCCCGAACCTGCCGGTGCCGGGCGCGAGCAGCAGGCTCAGTGCGGCCAGGTAGGTCAGCGCCATCGCCGGCGCTACCGCGAAGCCGATCGCCGCCCCCAGGAGACTCGCGGACCCACCGAAGAGCACCAGGGCGGCGGCAGCCATCGACACGACGAGCGCGGGTAGTCCGATAGTGGCGAGCACGCGCGTGGCGAGTGGGCGGGAGGACGACGGATCGCTCAGCATGGTGGTCCGTCCTAGGGCTACGCCGGCGAGGAAGAAGGCGAACGCCGCAGGCCCCTGCAGGACGGCCAAGAAGCCGAACGTCTCGGCCCAGTTGGCCGAGTGGACGCCGACGACATCGCCGAACGACCCCGTCGCGAGGGTGGTGATCTCCTCGGGCGGCAGCGGAACGGTCAGTTCCTCCGAGACCGGCATCAGCACCAGCGCGGCGGTGAGCCAGAGCGCCGCAGCGACGGCATACACCGTTGCGGCCACGCGCAACAGCGTCCGCGAGCTGAGCCGCCGGAGCGGGTATGCCGCCGCACCCACCACGGCGTAGAGGACCAATATGTCGCCGGGGAAGAAGAGCAGCGCGTGCCCGAGACCGAGGATGACCAGACCCAGCATCCGGCGGGCGTACCGGCGCCCGAGACGGCTGCCGCGCTCGGCGGCACGGTCCAGCTGGACAGCCAGTCCGTAGCCGAAGAGCAACGCGAAGACCGGATAGATCTTCAGCTGCCCGAGCGCGATCACCGCCCACCGGATCGCCAGGTCGACGGTTGTGTCCGCCGCGCCCCACCCGATGTCGGCGTGTTGCACGATGAACTCGACGTTGACCAGGGAGATGCCCAGCAAGGCACAGCCCCGGAGGGCGTCGACGAGTCGATGTCTCTGGGACTGCCCGATGGGCTCTGCGGCTCCGCGGGCGTCGGGAGCGGGGTCACTCATGGTCACAACTTATGCCAGCAGCTCCTAAAAGGCAAGTCACTCGCATTGAGCCATGGGCTATCATGTGGGCATGGGATTGCGCGAACGGAATCGGCGGGCGGCGATGCGGGAGACACAACGCGCGGCCATGCGGCTCTTTCGTGCTCGCGGATTCGAGGCCGTCACGGTGGAGGACGTCGCGGCCGAGGTCGGTATCGCCCCCTCGACGATCTTCCGGCACTTCGGCACCAAGGAGGCGTTGGTGCTGTG